>Ga0190359_1000792_pt1 | contig 21073 bp, 15 predicted proteins | sample 48721823_MG_FD_161269 | JGI IMG/M metagenome (GOLD analysis project Ga0190359, IMG submission 161269) | Hydrothermal vent microbial mat bacterial communities from Southern Trench, Guaymas Basin, Mexico - 4872-18-2-3_MG | ecosystem: Environmental > Aquatic > Marine > Hydrothermal vents >... | reverse complement strand
AATATAAGACTCACGGTTGATTCGGCGATAAGGAGGCAGGTATACTTCTTCAACCTACTCCTGAACAGCCAGCCCAGTGTGGAGAGGCCGAGAATTATCAGGCCATAATTGCGGAAACGTTCAATGCCGGAAAAAAGAAGCAGCACAATCGCAAGAATGTATAAACCGGACAGAGTAAAGATAAATCGGTAAAACTTTTTCCGTAAAAGCCGCTCAGGCTCCTGTTCAGTAATGGTAATGATTTTATCCGGAATTGCAATGGTAATCAACTCAGAAATGATACCGGCGCCGGCGCAAATGAAGAGTAATCCGAGAAAAATATCAGACATACCTGAATCCCTGATAAGTATTTACCACCACGGGTAACAATATACATTTTTATTATAAGTACTTTTCAACGGTATATTTTTGTATTTTTAATATATACTTAAATAATAACGGCTTAGACAAGGTTAAAATAATATCATCTTAGGAAACAGGTGTAATGTCCAACGTTCTCAGACAGTATCTTCTTGAAACATATAATCACGGCTCAAGATATTACCCCAAAAAAACAAAAAGCAGTTTTATTCAGATTGATGATCAGGATGATTACGACAATATCTCAGACTTTATAAATATTTTTGTTACCGTAAAGCGCCGCAATTACTTTGAGATTGAAATAATCGGCAAGATGCCTATCACCCAGGACATGGCAGACCTGGTGGAGATATATCATGGAACCATTGATATAACAATAAATCGTATCTCCCTTACTATTAACCCAAAACAGATTGAAGTTCTTCAGGACCTGGCAAAACTTATCCGCAAGACAGCATCCATGGGCGATCTGGTCGGTAATCCGCACTGGAATCAATACTCGGCACGGGTAATCAGCTCGCTCAATCGTTTTATAAGAACTATTAAGGAGTATGTTTCGCTGCGGCAGAAGCAGCTCATATAGCGACCGTCCGGAATTACCTGTTTCACAATCTTCTGAACGTGGAGTAACGGCGTGTTGGAATAATAGAGTACCGGTTAAATAAAAAAAACTATGCTAATTCACCACTCCAATACCGCATTTAAGATTCGTTCGGCTTTATTGTGCGATTTTGATGTAAAACTTTTTAACTGTGTGCTTTTCCGTCAACCACAATTTCCATCGGCACATCAAAGCCGCCGAAAATGGATTCACTGAATGGATGGCCGGCTCCCGACACTTTAATTTTCAAGGCGAGGTATATCGTATACATGTTCTGGACATTAATCTGCCATTTTGCCACAAAGGTAGTCTGGTTCATGACATTAACCCGTGCGCTGCTGAATAGCCGCATAAGGCCCCATTGGCCCGAATAGGTAAATTCTTTCACCACCCGCTCGTTTGCAAATATCTTCAAGGTGATATCTTTTGAGCCGCTCTCGATAGGCCAGGTAAACTGTGCTTTACTGCCGCTGCCGGGAAGTATCTCATATTCTCCTTCAGCAACCTTCAGTACTGCTTTATTCTTATTATTCTGCATGGGAGAAAGGGTAATCTTCTGCCTGCGAATCGTACCGTCCGGCTGGAAAAATATGGCACTTATTTTCTCGGCATGCTTGAGCGTTTCGATAAGTTTCGGATCAAACACCACCTCAACCGTGCCAAGCGTTCGTGTCTCCCATTTTTTATTGCTCTTGTACAAAAAAGGTGAAAGCCTGCGGTCATAGAATCCCCAGAGGATACCCGTTGACGGTCTGAAAAAATCCATTACCTCACTGAAAACCGTTTCATCTTCCTTCCCGGTAAAAGGATACATACCGGCAAACCGACCCGCAAACAGATTGGCAACATCATTCTGCCAGAGAGTATTCATCTGCTTCCGCAACCTCTTGGACACCGAGCGGCCGGTATATTCAATAGGCTGCAGGAGTAAATTGTCTATGGCACCGGCAAATTCATCGGGCATACCCGCCAGTTCGTTTTTGGTAAAGGTCCACGCCGAAAAGAGGGGATCCGAATCTTTCCCGTTAAATGTTGCGACAACATTGTCACCATCTCCAGATTCTATTTCGGTAAGTTTTTCCGCCAGGGTAATTATTTTATCACAATAGCCTTCAAGCCCTCCCAGAGAACCGCTTTCCGATCTGACAAACGACCTGAGAGGTGCAAACGCATCAGCCAGTTCAACAGCACCTTTTTTCCGTTTCAGGAAGGATTCCGGTTTGAGTCCCAGCTTTTTTAACTTTTTCGTTTTCTTTGCAGCCACCTTCTTTACGATACCCGGCACTTCTACCTCTTTTTCAGCAGTTTCTTCATTTATCCGGGTCAGCTCGGCAACTTTTTCAAAAAAGATAGCCAGCTCCGACTGTTCACGACCCAGTTTCTGTAAAATTCTGCCGGCGCGTTGTATATCACCGAACGGCTCCATGCTGACCGAACCGATAAACTGCAGCCACTGTTCCTTTACATCTCGAAAATAAACATTTTTCATATCCTCATACAGCTTATCCGGATCGAGCTCAGTCTCCGGCATCTGTTCTCGCGTGGTACCAATCACCCAGTCGATTTTATACGGATCGGTACAGGACTCTTTTATCGCCGTAGAAACCGACTCGTCCCATCCCTGTTGGGTGTAGAGAAGGCTGATCGTATTACTTGACTGCAGGATACCCGGTCCGCTTCTGCCGAGAATATCATCAAGGGTAAAGAGCTGCGCACCCATTGATAACCGCGCACGGACCGATTCATACAGGGCCTGCGCATTGGGTAATCTGCATAAACGTTTCCGTGCACGGGAGACGAGGTGCTGGTTCTCCTGCACCGGCGGGAACTCACCGCTTTTCAGGAAGGAGAGATAGAGCCCGATATTTTCCTGCAGCACCGTTTCAACATCTTTTGACAGTCGGGATTTATGCTCTTTCGCAAGCAGCACATATTTTATCGACTCAAGCAGGATGGGTCGCAGTGAGACGGTATCAATAAGCTCTTTACGTTCGGAAACCGCTTCCGAAATTGACAGATATCCTTTCAAGACACTGTACAATGCATTGTAGTCATCGCTGGTAAGTTCACCAAACGACTCGGTGTACCGTTTTATACGGAATTCGAGATACCGCATTGCCGGACCGACAATATATTTCTTAACCTCACTGAAATATTGCTTCTTCAGTTCATTGAGCACCCTATTACCTTTATACATACCCAGACTCATGGAAATCGGCACGCCTTTATCATCGATGCGTTTCAACTCCGCCACTGTCCGTCCCATACGCCCCAGCATACGATACGCTTCAGCACGCGATGAGACCTCTCCCCGTGCCTGCGCTATCTGCTGTTTTACCCGGTTATTCAAACTGATGGCATTTTTTGCCGTGTAGACAATAAACCAGCCGATACAAAAAGCACAGAAAAGTATTACCCCTACAAGACTGTAGTGCCTCATTAATTCCCGACGTGTCGTCTTCTGCGTCTTCTTTACAAGAGCGGAACCGGAAGGAATCACTTCATTAAACAGCGGTGACGTAAAAAAGGATCGAATCTCCGTTCTTTTCCTTCTTCCCGAGCGCGTTGCATCCGGTCTTTCGGTACGATGTGGATTAAGCGGATGGTTCATGATCGTATTGCTCAGATTGATCGGTGTGACCGTATCACCACCTTTTTCTTCAGCTTCTTCCCGGCAACTGGTAAAATAGAATCCCCTGAATACCGGTTTTCCCTCATACGAGCTCGGTTTGAACAGTTCCGCCACCAGATTTCCAAGCTTCTGCTGCATCCCTTCATACTGAATAACGAACCGGCAGATACGCCGCCGTGCCTGTTCATTTCTTTCTTTTGCAAGCATGCGCAAGCGCATATCGTGCAGCGAGGCCGTCAGCAGGTCGAATTCTTCCAGAAAGGCATGACGCGGCATACCCTTCTGCTGCTCGCCTGAGAGCGATGCCCCCAGGATCTGTTCGTGCCATTTTCCGGCAGGATCACGGAACAGTTCATTAAAGCCGAGAATCTGATCACTTTTACTGAGAACCAGATACACGGGGAACTCAATACCCCACTTTACGATTAATTCATCGAGGCGTTTCCTGAGGAAACCGGCCATATTTTTCACTCCCGCCGGATCGGCATCCATAACCCGCTTTGCATCAATCACCATAACAACGCCGTCTATTGCCCGCTCCGACCGTACCTGCCTGAGTGCGTGCACCGTTGCCTGCCATTCATCGGTGTTGCCTTCAGACATCATGGCACCCGGCATGTCAACCCATACCGCATCGTTGCCGAAATTCCAGGAGATACCACTGCCGGTATCCAGTACCATTCCATCCTGCTCAGAAGGATAGGTAAGCGGGAAATGGAGACCGGAACCGGCAAGGAGCTGCGTTTTTCCGGATTTTTCCGGGCCACAGACAAGGAACCAGGGCCGTTCATACAGGGCACTCTGTTTGAGAAAACCGATACGGTTTACCGATTGCAGGTACCGGGTTATCGCTTCATTGATCTCCCTTGACACGCGCTCATACACGGCACGGTTCCCGACAAAGGCCGCACTTTTCTTTGTTTTTGAACGCCGGGCAAATATAACATAGAGTGCTATCCACAGGGCAACACCACCCAGAGGAAGTACACTACTCAACCACAGAATCCATGCGGGGAAATGAAGAATGATACCGACAATCAGGGCCACGACACCCAGGCTGCCGAAAATAATCCAGTAGGGAAGAAATTTCTTCGTCTTTTTTTTCATAGGTTATTCCTGCGTATCAAGAACTGTTCGTATCGCTGCCGCACTCACGGCACCTTCACGGATGATAGTGTATCGATCATCACGCGATACATCAACCACTGTCGATGGTTCAGACCGAGGTAACACTCCTGCATCCACCATGAAATCAATACAGCCGGCAAAACGCGAATAAATTACCGCCGGGTCATTAACATACTCTTCCCCGCTGATATTCGCACTGGTTGAAAATAACGGCAGATTTATATTCCGTGCCACCCACTGTAAAAAAGGATGATCTGAAATACGAATACCCACTGTTCCATTTGTATCGGTTTCCGGTACTATAAGCGTAAGCTTACCCGGCCAGAATACTTCAGCCAGTAATGACGCCTGTCTATTTAAAAAAATATTATTCGCATTAAAAACAGCAGTATCTCCGGCAATGAGAAGCAACGGATTCTCAGGCTTTCGTTTCTTGGCAGCATACACCTTTTCCCGCACCCGTTCTGTTGCGATACCACCGATGCCATAAATGGTTTCCGTTGGATATACAAATAGCTTTCCCTTTCGGATGCTCGTAATCAGCCGTTGACACTGTACAGATGATGGTGCCCAGGAAAGAATTTTTTCCACATTGTGCCGTTCAGGCTTCATCGTCACCAAACTGTTTCCTGTATTCTTTCATGGCACCGCTTAACATAACGTCACTGGTTGAAAGAATCTGAATCGCCAATAATGCTGCATTTTTTGCATTATTAATCCCGACTGTTGCCACCGGGATACCGGAAGGCATCTGGACAATGGCGTATAATGCATCCTGACCGCGTAGCGGTCCCGATTCAACAGGCACACCAATAACCGGCAAAACCGTTAAACTGGCCAGCACTCCTGGAAGATGGGCTGCAAGACCGGCAATGGCAATTATTACGGAGAACCCGTTTTTTTCAGCATTATGTGCAAACTTTTTTATCTTATTTGGATTACGATGAGCTGAAATGACGAATGTTTCAAAAATGACACCAAACTCTTCAAGAATTTTCTCTGCTTTTTCAGCAACAGCGGTATCGGATTTCGAACCCATTACAACAGCAACTTTCCCACTCAAAGCATGCCTCCTTCGTGACAAAATAAACAATTCACCTTTTCTTGTATCTTCCCGAAAGGGTGATTTCTGAAACCGTATACAATCTCCGGCCCTGAAATCGACCGCTCTATTCTCGATAAAGAGGCATACTTTATAACCCTTTTATCCGCTATTCCTCTGAATTCCAAAATAGATGCAAAAAACCGATAATACAACACTATTTTGCAATTCGTGCCAGACCCTTTACACCGATATCCCGTCTGAAATATTTTCCGTCGAAATCAATGTGCGCAACATTTTCATAGGCCGTGGCAATGGCATCCTCAAGCGTATCTGCCCAGGCGGTAACGGTCAACACCCTGCCGCCGTTGGTAACCAATTCACCTTCAACGTTGCGTTTGGTACCGGCATGATAGATATCAACATTACTCTTATTTCGCTCTGCCTCTTCGATGCCTCGGATCACTTTGCCTTTTTCATACTTTCCCGGATATCCCTCTGATGCACATACGACAGTAACGCATGAGCCGGGGCGTATGTGCCAATGTACCGATTCAAGCGATCCGTTTGTACATGCGGCAAGCGTCTCAAACCAGTCACATTCGACAAGCGGTAGTACCGCCTCAGTCTCAGGATCACCGAACCGGCAGTTATACTCGATAACTTTCGGTCCGTCTTCAGTTATCATTAATCCGGCATACAGCAATCCCTGATATGGCGCACCTTCCGCTGCCATGGCATTGAGCGTCGGCTGAATGATTTCATTTTCTATCTGCGCGAGTAACACATCATCTACCAGTGGTGCCGGACTATAAGCTCCCATACCGCCGGTATTGGGCCCTTTATCGCCGTCATAAATCGGTTTATGATCCTGCGCGACCGGCAGGACTTTATAGTCTTTTCCATCAGTTAACGCAAAAACAGAGGCCTCCTCCCCAACCATTTTCTCTTCAAGCACCACCGTCGAGCCAGCATCACCAAAAGCTTTTTCATCAAATATACGTGTTAAGGCGTTTTCCGCTTCTTCCATGGTGTCACACACTATCGCACCTTTACCCGCAGCAAGACCGCTTACCTTCACCACAATAGGCACGCCCTTCTCTTTGAGGTAATGCAACGCGCTCTTTTTATCGGTAAATGATTCAAAGTCCGCAGTAGGTATTCCATACTTTTTCATAAGGCTTTTGGAAAAATGCTTGCTTCCTTCAATCTGCGCAGCAGCTTTAGTGGGGCCGAAAACGGAAAGCCCTAATTTTTGAAAGGTTTCTACAATTCCCTCCACCAGCGGTATTTCAGGACCCACAACCGTTAAATCGATTTCATTCTCTACCGCCCAGTCAGCAAGATCCTCCCATGATTCTATCGGCCGCTCGACAATCATGCATCCATCATGCTCCATACCCGCATTACCGGGATAGGCAAAGGTACATAACGGTCGGTCGGATCGCAGCAGCGCCTTCAACAGTGCATGTTCGCGACCGCCGCCGCCTACAATCAATACTGAATCCATGAAATCCACATTTCCCTCCTCAATGATGCTCCCATAGACAGGTAATATTCCGTACTCTATATGGTTAATAATAAAAAATATAATATCGGATTACGGGATACGGTTAAAAGAATCAAGAAAGGAGGTGTGGGAGCGTGGAAAAGGGGAAGAAACGAGGTGGGTAAAAATCAAAAACAAATGCTTATTAGCGCAAAATGTATATACCAAACGATGATTTTTATTTATTTGTATTATACCGTGTGGTATCAATTGCAGGTAAATCTTTTACCCGGGTCCAGGTTTGTGTTCTACCGAGAAGGCTTATTCCCAGAAAACCTCTGAAATACAGTTTCGTCCCATCATCCGAAAGAGTGCATTGGCTGGAGTAGGTGTGGCCATCCTCAGGATTATAAATGTTGCCCTTTTCCCAGCGATCACGCTTTGGATTGTATACAAGATCGGTCAGTAGATCCAGTCCCAAAGTTTTTCTATTACGCAAACTTTCATCCGGATTGTTCCCGTCTGTTCCCTCAGGTGATTCAGACCAGACGAGTTTTCCGAAAAACTTGCCGTCCTTTTCATAGATATGAAATATGGCCCGCTTTTCCTGTGTCAGCCAGTTGCCGATTATCCTGCTGCTGTTCTGGGCTGCAGAATTTGAAATATACAGAAGACAAAAACAGAGAAACAGCAGATTTTTTGTTTTAATCATAAATCGTGTTTTGATTTCTTCCTCCACTATATGAGAATTTTAATGTTCCGACGGCTGACACCAGGCTGCCATGTTCCCGCGCACCCTTTTTTCATATTTTTTACTTGGTACAAAGTAGTGCAAAAAAATTAATTAATGCCGCAAAACAATGAAATTATGCATTTTTATAGCCGTTATATCGAATGTGAAAAATATGATAATGGCCGGAAAAAAATCATTTATATAAACCAGGAAAACTTTTTTGGAGTATATTTAATCAGGGAAGGGTATATGGCTTATAATCATCACACAGGAGAAAGTATATGCCAGGGGGAATCCTTTTTATACTTTTAACCGTTCCTGCGATTGTGTTTTCAACAGAGCTGGTTTATTAACGGCGATTTTGAACAGCCTGTCGGTAATGAGTGGGAATACAATTTTAAACCTTATTCCGGCAACATTGACACTACCGACCCGGACCTGGAAGTAAATACCGGTACCATTACCTGTTACCAGGATAGATATATCTATTTACGACAGAGAATAGATATTACCGGCTATCCGCCGGAATTTCTCACTTTTTCCTGCAATGCGAAGCTTCGAGCCATCAATTGAGCTATCTCGCTTCACTCCGGCGCCGTAGTTATTGTAAAATAGGCTGTGATGTATACAGCATTGCGTAATATTCTCTTAATTGCAAATGCATAATACCCCGACACGGTCGGCAACTTTTTTTAAATTGTGTAGCCGACAATAAGATATCTATCCTTTTCTTTACTATTCTCGTTTTTTCCGTCGCCGGAAATGACGCTGCTATACTGGTGAAGGATGGCCATTATCGTATGTCTTTTAAACAGGGAGCATAATTTTACTTATGATGAAACGGGTGATTTTGTCACTGACGGTTTGTGAAAATGCCGGTGCATCGGCGGTCAGGAATCAACAAACGGGGAATGTACCTGCCGTGCGATATTACTGATTCGGTTCCCGAAATGTGCCGTATACATTCTATGCTAACGCAAAAACAGTAACATGTTTTTAAGAACTCAACAGTCACAAGTTTAATCACGCAGCTTCATTAAAATACTTTTGATTTATAGTTTTATTTCTCTTTTTTAGAATTAATTGCGTTATTGTGTTTTTAGCGAAACGTGTTAAATTATGGTTAATGACATTTGTCAAAGCGATCTTAGTAATAAATTCAGAGGGTGTTCCGTCTGGTTTTGTTCTTAGCCAACACTTTGCCTCCCCAAAAACTTTCTGATTAAATTTAATAGCGACAAGTTGTAATGCTCCCAGGACAACGAGTTGTACTGTTACAAATTTTTCAATCGCCTCAAAGGTTTTCTTTGTTTTTTCAGGATTCGTTGACCTCCGCTTTGCTCCATTCTTTTTCTTTGGACTTCTGGAAACCGGTTTAAGATACTTTGACCAGAAGTGATAGCCAAATGCTCCAAGTGTATTTTTCATAGTGTTAAATAGAGTTTCTATGGATGTACGCTTGCAATAGAGAGAAATGGCTGTTTGAGCACTCAGGGATGTGTCTGTTGTCATAAGAATAATTCTACCATGTGAGGATTCAACAAGAATAAACCGCAAAATGCCTTTTACCGGTTTCCACAACAAATCTAATGTGCAATATTTGACAGCTTCATTTGTGCCATATATATCAGCCTGTATTGATTTAAACGATACTCGTTTTGAGTCAAAAAGCTTCATCAATTTAAGTTTTTTACCATATATTCGTCGCCGTCCTCGTTTTTTCTTCTTCCTTTGTGGAGCTTTCTTGTAGGCCGTAACATTTTTCTTAGCCCGTGTAATAATGTGGATGGCATTGTTATCGCAATTTAGCGCAAGTAATAAAACCGGTTCGACAGCGAAGAATGCGTCAAGAATCAGATACCCTTTTTTGTTCAAAGAACGAATGATTGACAATGCCATAAAAACGATTCGTGTGGAGCGTTTATCCGGCAAATTATCATGATGTATTTCCGCCCACATCGGTGCGCTTCGGATTTTCTTTCCTGCTTGAACGAGTAAACCGACACATCCCCAGAGGTGTCCACGAAAAAAGGAAGGCTTGCTTGATGTCTCAGAGTCCTGATGCAGTGTTTCTACCAGAGGTATTTTGCGACCATCTTTAACATTTTTTGTGTGATCACCGGTAAGAACGATCATGCCATTTATACAGAACTCTCTACGTTGCTCTATCAACCATTGCCACCACAGGGTACGCAATGCCTCTGTACTCCATGCGGATGAATGGAAAAAATGCAGCAGGCAGGGGTAGTAGATTGGCAAGAGATACAGTGCCCTGATGATTGAACTGACGCCATAATTATCATATCGCATAATAAACCCTACGCAGGTAATAACGAACCATGCAAAGGTTGCTTGACGAGAGAATGCTGGACGCATGGCGGAGAATAAATCTTCAAGATAATTGATCATAAAACACCCCCATTTTTTTTCTTGACTTTTTACTGCGCATTATCTATGCTATATAGCATAGATAATATATAAAAAGGAGGTGGCTTGTGGCTACATTATCTGCTGCACGTATGAAAAAAAATGTTGAAAAATTACAGCGTGAACTGACTAAGCTTGGGCCGGTTATGCGCGGCAGTGTTGTCAAAATCGGAACGAAAAAAAAACAATATTACTTTTCTCTTAACAAGGATAAAAAAACGAAGCTAATTTATCTGGGAGAAAACAAGGTTGGTGTGGCTAAAGAATATTCAGAAAATTATAAGAGACTTCTACAAATTGTGGAGGAAATGACTATTCTAAATATGGAAATCATTAGAAGCGACAAAAAAATCAAACAGTAAGATGTAACATTTTCTTAACGAGAACTTTTGACTGTTGAGTTAAGAAAGGAGGTGCCTATGATAGTATGATTTTTGGTATGCAACACGGAAATCTGAATCGGTACATTGATTTATTGTACGCTACACACTGTTTCCGCTACTTCTTATAGCATACTCTCTTAACAGTGTGTATAATTTCAGGTTTGGCTTTCTGAAAATAACACCGGGGAGTTATTACGGTACCAAGTTTAAATATTTTCAAATGAAATGTTTGCTAATTGGTTCCTGTTAACGATTAACATTTGCGTCCCCTAAGTCCCCTCCAGGGGATTGAGGATGAGGAGGTTCTTCTGTCAAGCTCTAACAAGAACTAATTATACATAAGTAAACAACACGTATTCCTGAATTGATAAACTCAGACTTTAGGGAGAAGGTTTTATGAAAAAACGAGTAACAGTATTTATAACGAGTATTGGTGTAATAATGATTTTTCTATTTCAAATTGAACTTTATGCAGCAAAAGATATTACCGGTACGTATCAGGAATCATCAGAGTACCGGCATACCTTTTGTGCTTCTTCACCGGCCCATCCTGACGATCCGCACGGAGGAGTTCTTTTGGTGGGATTTAAAGACCATCTTCCATTGCCTCCCAATCCGGAGGAGGGCCATGAGCTTCTTTTTGTTCGCATTGATGAAGAGGGTAATGAATTGTGGCATAATACCGGTCCGAATCTTACGGGATCGGGTGCCTTTAAGGGAGCTAATTGGACTGACGATGGCGGATTTATATTAGTAGGAAATCATATCGAATATATCAGAATTGATAAAGACGGTAACTTTTTAGATGGAGAGCCATTTGATGATATGACAGGTTGGTACATTACAAAATGTACTGCGACAGGAATATGGCCGGAAGGATTTGTGATTTTATCCGATCATTTTGGGGATTCTCATCTTCATAGAACAGATGCTGATGGTATCTGGCTTGATGTATGGTTTAATTTCCTTCCTGAAGAAAACAGATATTTTTCCGTAAAACAGACCTCTGACGGCGGTTTTATCTGTGCCGGTACAATTCTTGACGGTGATTACTGGCAGGATTTTATCGGCAGTGGTGGTGTTATAACCAAGGTACGGTATGACAGCTATCCCGATAACACCTTCGGTAATAACGGCACAGTGGATCTATCGATACATGGTTTCAGTATGGCCTTTAATGTTGAAGAAAGGCAGGATGGCGGGTATTTAGTAACCGCTCTTAAAAATGATGGGAGTGATAAAATAGTGCTCATAGAATTAGATTCGAAAGGTGGATTTGAGAACTATTATTATGTTTCTATTGATGGACAAGATATCAGCTCATCAATGGCTATCATGTCCAACTCTCCAAACCCCAATTTCCCCGGTGGAATTAAATTCGGCACACAGCGATTGCCTGACGGCACATTTATGCTTGGCGGACACATGAATAATCCCGATGTGGATCATCTCGATCTTGTTGTTTGTAAAGTAGACCCGTTCAATGCCAACAAGTATAGCGTCGTATACAGTTACATATGGGAAAATTACGGATGTGACGCACATTATTGAAAGTGTGCTTTTTCATCCACAGGTAGTGGAAATTGTGTTGTTGCAGGGGTGAACAGAGAAGATAATAAGGGTTGTTTTATTCTGCATTTGGAAATAACTGACTGGAAAATTGGTGTTGAGTATATCGTAGGAGACAAGGTGTCGTACAACGGAAAAATATGGAAATGCAAGTTTGCCCATACCTCACAGGTAGACTGGTATCCCGGTGCACCGGGGATTACTTTCTGGGAAAAAAAGTAAGAGGCTTTATTAAGAATAAACGGTACAAGAAGCACTTCTTATTGATAAAAAATGAGAGTGCTTCTTTTTTAAAATATTATTCAATACAGGTGCCACAGATTTAATAGATTTGTGTTATATTTATCATATAAGGAATAAAGGATAATACAATCATGCACTATAAAAAAAACACTCTTTCTTTATTATTTGTTTTTTTCTTACTTATCTTTACCCGACCTGTTCTCTCTCAAACATTTAAAGACGATTCTCTCGCAGTACGGGCGATACTCGATTCCAATGGACTCGACACAATACCTGTTGACGAAAGGGTAATCGACACCAGCGGCGGCAGAGTGGTCGATATTAGATTTGACGGAAGGAAACTGCATACACTTCCCCCGGAAATAGGCAAGTTAACCGCTTTGACTGCTGTACATATCTCAGGAAATAATCTTACCTCACTTCCTCCGGAAATAGGTAATTTAACTCAAATAACCAAAGTTATCATCGCACATAATAATATTTTGAAACTTCCCTCTGAGATTGGCAATTTAAAAAATGTCAATTTTTTAAACTTCTCAGCTAATAAACTGACGACCCTTCCACCTGAGATAGGTGAATTAACTTCGTTGGAGGAACTCGATGTTAAAGACAATGAAATAACAAGTCTTCCTGCGGAAATTGGTATGTTAAATAATCTGAAATGTTTATACCTGTATGGAAACAATCTGAAAACCCTTCCTCCGGAAATAGGAGAATTAACTAACCTGGGTGGTTTAGTACTGCATTATAACCAGATAACAACTCTTCCTGCCGAGATTGGGAATCTTTCGTTTTTATTTTCTCTTGATCTTTTTGCAAACAATTTAACGAGTTTACCACCTGAAATCGGAAACTTAACTAATTTACAACAAATCAGACTGGATGGGAATAACCTGACCAGCCTTCCTTCTGAAATAGGCAATTTAAAGAATGTCTATATACTGGAAGCCCGAGGAAATAATCTGACAACTCTCCCACCGGAAATCGGTGATTTATCCGGTTTAAAACAATTATATCTTCACAACAATAATATAAAAAATATTCCTCCTGAAACAGGGAATCTTCCCCGTCTGGAAGACCTCAGACTTACAGGGAATGCTCTGACCGATCTTCCTCCCGAAATCGGTAATCTGAAATCATTACACGACCTGTACCTTAATGAAAACAATCTCACAACAGTTCCCTCTGAAATCGGTAATTTGTCAAATTTAACTCTTTTCAGTATAAGGAAAAATCTCCTTACCCACCTGCCGAATTCCATTGTAAATCTTAACCTGAACTATTGCGATCTCGCTTACAATAAACTGGATACAAATAACCTTTCAGACGCCGTCATCGCATGGGCGGATATCTATGATCCTGACTGGAGAGAAACACAGAATGTCACTACCGTAACGGCAAAAACAATATCTGCTCCTCCTCTAAAACCCTGTATAACACTGCAGAAATCGTTTCTGTTCTTCTCTTTGCCGCATGAAGGTCATATCACGCTGAAGGTGTACGATATGAACGGTCAGTTACTATCTACGCTTGTTGATTCGTATAAATCCGGCGGGGAGCACATACTCAGATTCACCCCGCAGCGATACCGATCAGGTATCTATGTTATCAGGCTCTCCACTTGCAGCGGTACGGTTAACCAAAAGGGTATTGTTATAAAGTGATGTGCCCCAAGATACAGTGTGGATTGTATCAATATATTTTTTCTTTACACCCCGCAGCGAGAGTTGCTCCCATTTCTTCACATGTGCCAAGAATCTCCAAGTCAATCTTACCCTTCGCCAAAACAGGGTGAAATACCTCTTTGAATTGATAGCCGGTGCACAGGCGCTTGATATTGTTCAATGCACCGGTACCGTCATTTCCCGCACTGATAAAAACAGCATAGGGTTTCTTAAAAACTTCTTTCTTTTCCCGGACCGCATAGTATGTTCTATCGAAGAAATCTTTTATCATACCGGCCATATAGCCGAAATATTCGGGAGAGCCGATGATGAGACCGTCACACTCAAGAAGATCCCGGGGCGAGGCATCCGCCGCTCTCTTCAATATGACCTCTACCTTCTCAATCGTATGTGCACCCTTTACAACATGCTCCGCCATTTCTTTTGTATTACCGGTCTGTGAGTGGTATATAATCAATATTTTACACATGCACAATTCTCCCTATAATGGTCCACTATAGGACGGGCAACTGATGTAACAACGCCATACCTGCAGAAACGCTTTAATCCCTGAAATACTCAATATACTAAAATCCTGACTGTAACCGTTCTGTTACCTGCAAATCCATAGCTAAAACACATTTTTTATTTTACATATGCACTACCATTTTTCTAAAAGTATATTTCTACTATAGAGAATATTTACAGACATCGTTTTAAGTACTACGTAATAAAAATCAGCTTAAATGGGGGGGCTAACATCAATTCGTACTTTTCAGTACAGACACTCCTTAGTTTTTTTGTCTTTAGTCTTTATATAAACTCTTTAATAGCAGTGAGGTGATAGTATGTCTAAGAAAATCTTCTCATGCGCAGTTCTCGTATCAATCCTTTCGTTAATTACAGTAAATGTAAACGCTCATCAGACCAATACATTCAGAGAAAAACCATTCAATGCAAATCCTGATCCGAATGGCGAACCATGGATCGTGGGAGGGCTTCCTTCAATAACGCCAAAATTACTTGCGGAATTACGGGAAATCCCCGAACTGGATTTATCCGATAGACCGGTACAACTCCCCTACAAACTGAACAATGCGGAACAGAAATATTTCCGTACGATTTTTAACCAGTCAGGTGCATGCTGCTCACAGGCTGCGGGTATTTCATATCATTTAAATTTCATTCACCTCGACAAACCGGCAGCAGTATTGCTTTTTCATTTCAAATCCCGAAAGCAGGTCTGGTAAATCTGAAAATTCTCAATCTTGCGGGGCAGGAGGTAAAAAGGTTCAGAAACACCTGCAATAAATCTGGGGATTATACCATTCAGTGGAATAACAGTAACATTGCGGCTGGTATTTATATCTGTAAATTATCTTTTAATAATCAGGTGGCTGTGAGGGAATTTATTTTATTGAATTAATTAGTAAAACAGCTGTTTGTATGTCATTTTCGACAGAAGGATTCCGGACAAGCCGAAATGACGATCGAATATATAAACATTATTCAGTATTATTCTCCTTCGCTTTACCGAGCATCTGCTCCATCTGCAGTAACACATCACTGTCCGGATTATGCCGTTTACCTCGTGCGAGCCACTTCCCGGCATTTTTCAGATCTTCCAGAGCAATATAAATATTCACCAGGTTGGCATACCCGTCGGCAATATCAGCTCTGCGGGAAACCGCGTTTTTATAGCAGTCAATGGCCTTTTCCAAATCACCCCGTGCACCATAAATGGCACCGAGGTTGTTCCAGGCACGGTAGTATCGTCCATCTTTGTCAACAATCTTCTTATACAGCACTTCAGCCTCAGCTTCCCTGCCCTGCTGCTGCATTTCAACGGCGAGATTATAGACCTCATCAAGAGAATCCTCAAAGACAATCTTCTCAACCGGTTCTGCGGTAAGCATCCGGTGCTTATTCTCAATGTTTTCGTTGACAAGAGAAGAATCCAGGGAGCGTGCCTTTTCATACCATTGCCAGGCTTTTTCCATGTCGTCAATATTATATGCTGCGACTGCCTGATTGTACCAGGAAATTGCATCATCCGGTTTTATCCCGGAGAGCTGGTTGAACCATGACCGGGCCGCTTTCCAGTCCTTAATTTTAAATGAGGCATTCCCCAGGAGACGCAGCACAGTTGTTTTGTCGTCACCAGTGGCTCGATGTAATAATTCCCTGCTGATTTGAATCGCTGTTTCATACTGCCGGGCATTAAAGGCGGTTAACGCCATATTGTACTGTCCCTCAAAGCTGGTATCGTTCTGCTCTTTCCATAAAGTGAGTGCCTGCTGATAGTCTCCATTTTTAAAAGAAATTCGCGCCTGGAGAATCCTCTTCGGTTTGCGCCAGTGTTGATCATCCGGTATCTTTTCCAGTGCAGCCTGTGCCCTGTTACTGCTCCCCAGACCGGTATAAATTGATGCCAGCGCATACCAGTCCTCACTGTTTTTCTCTGATATCGATTCAAATACCGACAAGGCAGCGGTTGTATCCCCCTGCCAGAGAAGCATCTCACCTGACACCCGTTTTGTATAGACCGACGAAGGAAATTCTTTTTTTAACAGATTGTGCATCTTCCCTGCCTTGCGCTTATCACCTTCCTTTTTCGCCACGGCAAACAAATTGTAGGCAGCGGCCTGACGTTTATCCGAAGAGAGCGCTCTCTCGTATGCCTCTATGGCTTTCTTCGGTTTTTTCATCTGTTCATAAACATTACCGATGTTTATATAGACGGCAGTATTTCCCTTTGACAATAACGACGCTTTCTCATACTTCTCTATTGCCTGGTTATACTTTCCCTCCTTTTCAAGAAGCAGGCCCATATTAATCCAGATTGATGGATTAGATGGATCGTCCTTGAGTGTCTTTTCCCACAACTGTCGTGCCTTTTTGGTTTCTCCCCGTTCATTGTGCACAAAGGCAAGAAGACTCCGTGCTGCAACATTCTCTTTCTTTTCCTTTAAGCTCTTTCGCAGATAGTATTCCGCTTTGCTGTAGTCACGCTGCTTTACCGAAGCATATCCCAGCTGATACCACAGACGCCAGGGATCACCCTTCCATTTTTTAACGAGAGCCTGCAGGAGAAGTATTGCTTTCGTATAAAGGCCGGCTTCACAATAGGCCTCGGCAAGTGAATGTTCGGTCTGCTCATCGAGGTTAAACTTTCGTGCAGCCTGCTCCAGCACTTCAATCGCCTTGCCCCATTCTGCCTGCGCTTTATAGTACACGGCAAGATGGCGAAACATACGAATATTTTTTTCCTTATCAGGTATTCCTGTCAGTGTGCCTATTGCTTTTTCATAGTTTCGATCATGGTAATAAAGTATGGATAACTGCAGTGTAAATTCTGCACATTGCTCCCGGCAGGAAGCTATTTGCTTTTGTATATCCGCAATAGCTGTGGTGATATCCTTTTTGGATTTCCCGGAGATTGCCAGGTTAAGCTGGGCACTTTTTAATGAAGGATTAAGGGCCAGCGCTTTTTTGAATTGAATCACCGCGTCTTCCTTATCACCCTTCTCATAAAGCACCACACCGAGAAAATCCAGATACTCTGCCTTGGTATCCAGCATGAGCGCGCTGTGTATATATTTCTCAGCAGCTTCAAGATCATTCTGCTTCCTCGCGGCAACAGCACGCAGATAATATAGTGAGGGATCATGAACCGTATCTGCCAGAGCCGACCATACTCTATCGGCACCTGCATAATCCTTTTCATAAAAATAGACCTGTCCCAGATTAAAGCGGAGGAGCGGATCGCGGGGATAATATTTCACCCCCTGCTCAAAGTATCTCTTTGTATCTGCAAGCTTACCACACTCTTTTGCAGCAATACCGGCAAGCAGCCAGCCGTCCGCAGGAGGATACGACACCCGATTCAGATATGACTCCATAGTTTTCACTGCAGCAGCACATTCCTTACTATCAAGATGGAGTTGTGCAATATCCAAATAGATACTTTTATCCCCTCCCTGTGCCAGTGCATCCGTCAAATACTGAATAGCAGCGCCAGTATGTCCTCTGCCTGCTTCTATCTGACCGAGCATTTTCAATGCCTGCGGACTTTTAAGATTCTGCTTCAGAATGAGCTCTGCGTTACTGGTATCGCCGTTCTGAATATAAGCATACGCCAGTGTACTCCATGCATCCTGATGCTTTTTATTTATACCGTATGCTTTTTCCAGATAGGCCAGTGCTGCTTTTCTATTCCCGCTATTCAGTTCAATCTTGCCAAGCATTATCAATGCATTAATAAAGCGTTTATTTTTATCAAGCGCCCTTTTAAAAAGGCTCTTTGCATCACTATACTTTTTCTCGCTGTAGGCAATGATACCGAGATTATAATACGTGGTGGCATAATCAGGATCAATTTTCTGTACCTTGTGCCATATCTCACGCGCAATAGGAATATTACCACGCCGGAAATAGACAACACCGCTGTTATTTAAAGCATCACTGTAATTGGGCAGCAATGATGAAGCCCGCTTAAAATAGGAAAGCGCCTCATCAGATTTATCACCTTCCAGAGCATCAAGCCCCTTCATATTCAGACCGTATGCTTCCTCAGCAACCTTTAATAATGCAGCCGGAAGGACATCACCGCTCTCATTAACTCCGAATACCATGTCGAATTCATAGGCTGAAAGTGAGAAAGGTATTATTACGGGAATGAAAAAATGCAGCAGGATTTTTTTTAACCAATCTGTCATATTTATACACCTATGGAAGCAACTATTTAATGGTTTGTGAGTTATTATTTACGATACACGGTATATTTTTTATCACTTTCAGTCCGAATATCATAATTATAACGTATCAAAGATAATAAATATTACGAGAACACCGAATAAATTTTACCCTGCATAATAATATACTCAATTTTTTACCGCTAATAAGAGAACCTAAAGTTCTGAAAATGTTTAAACAGGAACTAAAATTTCCTGTTTTTATTTTACCAAAATAATGTCGTATTTACATTCAAAAAAGCGGTACTTTTATCCTGACTCACTCTCGAAGGCATAGTTCTCAAATGAAATTCTGTCTGGTAAGCTCGAATAATACTGAAGCCGGTAAAATAATCAAAGACTGTCTCAGAGACGAATATTCCTCCGATATAGTCAGCTCTCCGAAACATTGTCTGGAAAAATTCAAGGAACGGCGATATGAATCCCTGTTTATCGATATTGCTCATCTCCTGTCACTGGATGAGACAAAAGGGCCTGAAAGTAACTACCGCTCGCTGCTTCAGCATTTCTGGAAAATTTTTCCCTCTGTAGAGATTGTTATTCTCTGCGAGCAGATATCTATTCGTAAAGCGGTTGAGGCGGTAAAGGCCGGCGCGAGCAATTATCTGACTTATCCCATAGATAAAAAGGAGACCCGGTACATTGTCGATTCAACTATAGAAACAACACGGGCCCAATTTGAGCTGGACTATTTCCGTGAACAATTCCGGGATACTGACTCACTAAGGATAATCGGCACAAAAAATCAGGTTATGAAGGATATTTTTGAAAAAATAAAGCATGTGGCTCCCACAAACGCCACGGTGCTTATAATCGGTGAGACCGGTACCGGCAAAGGCGTTGTCGCAAAATTGATTCACGCGCACGGCCCCAGAAGAAACAGGCAATTTATCAGTTTCCACTGCGGCGCTATTCCGGAAAATCTCATTGAAAGCGAATTATATGGCCATGAAAAGGGCTCTTTTACCGGCGCAATCAGGCGGAAAATGGGAAAATTCGAGATAGCCAAGGACGGCACCCTGTTCCTGGATGAAATAGGTACGATGCCGCTTTCCGCACAGGTAAAACTGCTCAATGTTCTTCAGGAAAAATATTTTCAACGTATCGGCGGTGAAGATAACATATACACCGATGCCCGTATCATTGCGGCATCAAATACAAACCTCAAGCAAATGAGTGACAAGGGTGAATTCAGAAAGGATCTGTTTTTCCGGCTGAATGTATTCCCCATAGAACTACCTCCTCTCAGAGAACGAAGGGAGGATATACCTTCCCTGGCAAAGGAATTTTTATACCGTCTCAACAAGACCCACTCAAAAAAACATATCTAACATTCATCCTGATGCTTTGGAAGCTTTTATTCATTACCCCTGGCCCGGTAATATCAGGGAATTGGAAAATCTGATAGAGCGTGCATACCTCCTTGAAACATCGTCACTACTTACTCCGGAAAGTTTCCCCGGAGATATTTTTGCTTACTCAGACGTACATACTGAAATACCGTTGGACACGACGCTCACCGTTAAGGAATTGCGGAAAAAAAGTTACCAGGAAATCGAGAGAAATTACCTTAAAGAACAACTTGCAAAATACAAAGGCAGGATTGATTTGACCGCAAAGGCCGCAGGTATTACGACACGGCAACTGCACAAACTACTTACTAAACACGGTATACGAAAAGAGGAATTTAAACTCCCCAGAACCATCAAAGCTCTTCATACTGAAAGGAACACATACCGTTAGTACTCTCTTTTTTTCCCATTCCATTACGCTGTTCTCCAGTATTGAAACCTTGCCGTTCTTTCTGGCATAAGAGTTGCACATATTATCAGCAACACAGCCATTATGGAGAAAACCTTTTTACAGAAAGGAGATTTCAATAATAGTTCTTTCGTCTTTTATAGATATATGTAAACTGAATATCGTAATTAGTTTCTGTTAATGAAAGAAAAGGCTTGACAAATAGGAGTACCGCAATTTATTTTCTGTTAAATTATTTCACCTACAAATAAAAGACAGAAAGGCGGCACTCCCATGAGAAAAATAAT
>Ga0190359_1000790_pt1 | contig 21075 bp, 18 predicted proteins | sample 48721823_MG_FD_161269 | JGI IMG/M metagenome (GOLD analysis project Ga0190359, IMG submission 161269) | Hydrothermal vent microbial mat bacterial communities from Southern Trench, Guaymas Basin, Mexico - 4872-18-2-3_MG | ecosystem: Environmental > Aquatic > Marine > Hydrothermal vents >... | reverse complement strand
GAGGCCGATGTAGTTGTAATAAATACATGCACCGTGACCGCACGCAGCGATGCTAAGTGCAGGAGGGCTATCCGCAGGATATCAAGACTCAATCCTGAAGCAACAATCATAGTTGCGGGTTGTTATGCTCAGGTCTCGTGGAGTGATATTGCCACAATCAAAGGTGTTGATTACATAGTCGGGTCAGATGATAAATTTCACATCTTCGATTTTTTCCATGGGCCGGAAAAACTCTCAGAACCTAAGATTGTTGTCTCAGACCTTGAGAATGTCCGGAATGCTGTGTGCAAAAGGGGTAGTTTCTTAAATCAGACAAGGGCGTTCTTGAAGATTCAGGACGGATGTTCAAACAGGTGTTCTTACTGTATAGTGCCGCTGACAAGAGGACCAAACAGGAGCGTTCCATTGGAGAATGTCATCAGAGAGGCAAAAGCTCTCTCAGATAGTGGATATAGAGAAATTGTATTGACAGGCGTTCATATAGGTGATTATGGAAAAGACATTGAAGGAAGGTCTCTACTGGTTCTACTTCTTAAAAATCTATTAAAGATTAGACAGATAGGAAGAATCAGATTGAGTTCACTGAACGTAGAAGATATTGACGATGATCTTCTATCTGTTGTTTCATCCACAGAACGCATATGTCACCATTTCCATATTCCTCTCCAGAGCGGGTGTGATCGCATTCTAAAAGCAATGAACAGAAAATACAGTGCCTCTGATGCATCCAGAGTAATAGAAAAGATTGCCAGGAGATTTGAAACAATAGGCCTTGGTACAGATATAATTACGGGATATCCTGGCGAAACAGACTCGGAGTTTGAACAGACTTATAGATTTATTAAAGAATTACCCTTTTCATATCTCCATGTGTTTCCGTTTTCCATCAGAGCAAACACATTGGCCGCCTCTGCCCCAGACCATGTCGATCCAGCGGTCAGGACAGACAGAGCAGAAAGGCTGCGCAGCCTCGGAAAAATAAAAAGAATGGAGTTTTTCAAAAAACATAGAACAAAGGAGGTGGATGTCCTATTTGAAAATAGAAACCTGGGAGGATATATGAAGGGACTCTCATCCGATTATATTCGGGTAAAATGCAGATATATGAGAAAATATATAAACCAAATTGTTAAAGTTAAGATTGTTGATGTTAATTCAACAGAAGTAGTTGGTCGAATAGTTCAAACCATGTGAATAACTTCATCAATTTTCTTTATGACATTGTTTGCATCTTTCTCACTCTTTGTCACAGCAAGTACAGTGTCTACACTTGCAAGTGTACCAACGATTTCGGGCCAGCCGATCTCATCTAAAAATTTTGAAACTCCAGATGCATTTCCAGGTATGGTTTTGAGTAGTACCAGATTCCCTACAGCTGTAGTTTCTCGTAAAAAGTCATTAAGTTCTCTCTTCAACATGATACCAACGTGGTATGTATCCCTTTCCTTTGTCTGAACAAAGCGAAATCTGCTTTCTTTACCCCGTACTTTGATTATACCGAGCTCTTTTAGATCTTTTGAAAGAGTTGACTGGCTCACATCTATATCGACCTTTTTTAGCTCTCTTAGCATATCATGCTGAGTCTGAACATTTTCCTTCTCGATTATTCTCAAAATATGAAGATGTCTTTTTTTCTTTTTCATTCTTGCAACTCCTTATCATAGATGATGGCGATATACAAGTTTTACCTCCCTGCTGCTTGCCGCGATATTTTTCTTATTCTGCAGGATGTTTTTCCAGCTGAATTCAATAAAAAAATTCTTAGCAACACTCCACCGCATTCCACTGTTCAGATAGCCCTTGCCGTCTCCTATTGATCTTGCGCCATTATCGTTTAATGCAAAATCGTATTCTACCAATAAGACAATGCTGGTGGAGATGTATTTATGGCATCCTATAAAGAGATCGGGGTCTGAGTCACCGTCGCCATTTTCAAGGCTGAAGCAAATCCCTCCATGCAGTCCGAGTCCTCCTAAAAAAGAGGTGTTCTTACTGGCAACTATATAAAGACCAGGCGATTTTATAGCGTATCTTTTCAGACCCTTATAATACCTTCCAAGTCCCTGTGAGTTGAAGCCAATAAGAAATGCAGGGATTAAAAACCGTTCCTTGATTAAAAGATATCTCAAGTGTACACTTGGTTGAGGGTTAAGGTCGATCCTTCCCTCTCCTATGATGTTCTGGCCTCCATATGCAGCACCTATTGAAAAGTTACTGGATATACCGACCATAATAGAGGTGAGCAGGCCACCTTCCGGATACATTCTGAGTTCTGTTTCAATAACAGCGGCTGGTGTTATCTGTGCTACAGGAATATCTATTAAATTGCACAGCCTGAGGGGCCCTGTTTTTGCATTTATGTTAATAATCTGGCTTAATATGAGGATGAATATTACTGCAACTTTTTTTGACATAAAACCACTCCCAAAATAAGATAGAAAAACTACAATATAAAAGCCTATCAAAATAATGATAGGCTTTTGTTATCTCTACCTATAGTTTTAATGAAATATAACCACAGTTCTATTTTTAAATGAGTGTTTCTCATTTCAATTTTTTTAAATTTTTACTTTCGTCTTCTGGTTCTGCTGCTCCTTGACGAACTGGAAGATGAGCTCTTGTCAGATGAACCAGAAGAACTCCTGATTCGCAACGAACTGCTCCGTACCCTGTAACTGCTGCCGCTGCTGCCTCCTCCCCTCTTCCTCACAACCGGCCTGCGTATAGATCCAGAAGTGATTACCTTCTTCCTTGTACGAACCTTGATGCCACTACTACTGCCCCCGCTCTTCCTCACTCTGTCACGAACCACAACAGATGAACGATGATCACTGGAGGAATCCGACTTGCGCAAACGTCCAACAGTTCCAACACTTGCCCTCCTTAATGTAGAAGAACTCGAACTATCACTGCCTGCTAAAAACGAATGACGACGCGAAAAACTGCGGCGCTTGGAAGGTGAATAGGAATAATATCCATCCCAGTAAGTCCAGTATGGATCATACAAACCAAAATAACTGTAGTAGTAAGGATAACCCCAACCATAGTAGTAAAACGGATCATAAAATCCCCAGTAACCTCCCCAGCCATATCCCATCCAGTATGAGTAACGCCACCAGTAAGGAGAATACCAAAAAGGATCGTACCAGCCAAAATAGGTAGCAAGATCACCGTAAAGATAATACTTGTATATTACATCGCTACTCTCATCATACTCATCAGAAAGATCCTCATAACCCCCCTCCTCAATAACATATTCACCCTCATCTATCACTCTGGCAAGATCAGGCCTGTGAAAATCAACAACAGTATAACAACCCGCAAACTGCAAGGCCAGAAACGCAATCAGCAAAAGTGATAATCTTTTTAAATTTAACATGACTATGATTCCTTATTTTTAAGAATCAATATTTAACATACACTTTTATTTTACAATTAAAAGATTAAAAATTCAAGTCTTTTTTCACCGCTTCAATAAAAAAGCCGTTTTATCAACGGCTTTGCTTTTCAGGTGCATGATCACTGGTGAACACTGATTATTTTTCTTTTGCCCTTTCTCTCAAATTTCACAAACCCGTCTGTAAGAGCAAAGAGTGTATCGTCTCCACCGATTCCGACATTCGTTCCCGGATGAAATTTTGTTCCGCGTTGTCTAATGAGAATATTCCCTGCCCTTACCCTTTGGCCTCCAAAACGTTTGACACCAAGATATTTAGCATTGCTGTCTCTACCATTACGAGAACTTCCTACTCCCTTTTTATGTGCCATCTATTTTTTCTCCTTCTTAATATCTTTGCCTGTTGCTGCCTTTATATTTTTTGAAGAAGATCTAGTTTTGACCTCTTTTTTAGTCTCTCCACTCTTTACCTTTTCAGGACTTTTCTTTTTAATGTTTTCTATTTTCTTACTTTTAACCTCAGCAGTCGCAGGTTCCTTTACCGTCTCTTTTGTTTTTGAAATGCCGATATTATCTATTCTAAGTTCAGTGTACCACTGCCTGTGTCCCTTTAGAACCTTATAGTCTTTTCTTCTCTTTTTCTTGAAAACCTTTATTTTCTTGTCTTTTCCATGAGATAAAACAGTTGCCTTTACATATCCATTTTTAATATATGGTCTACCAATGTTTACATTCTCCTTATCCACGATTAGCAAGACTTTATCGAGTTCTACCTTTTTGCCCTCCTCGATATCGAGCTTTGGCACGCGGATAATGTTAGATTTTGAAACCTTCCATTGTGTTCCACCAGTCTCAACTATTGCATACATCTAAAATCGATCCTCCTCAATAGAATAGAAATAGAACATAAAGCCAAACAATTTAATTAAATTATTATATTAAGTCAAGATTAAAATTACCAATTTGGGGAAAGTTCATTCATATTGTAGTACTGATATTCGGGTAATTGAGTCGAAGATTATCATAAAAACAAAAATAATATATAAGAGTCTATCAAATTCTAAGTTAAAAAAGTGGAGTTTTTTATATTATTTTATGATGCGACATAGTTTTTAAATCTAAAAAAATTTATAAATATCATTATAAATAATTAATAAACCAAGTGTTGCGTTTTTTACCTTGACATTTAAATAAATAATTAATATAATAAGTAAAAATTTATAAACTTATTTAATTAAATAAAATGGGGAAACTTATGATACCTAAATGGATCAACACGAGATACGAAATTCTGTGGGATGCATTTAATTCATCACCATTCCGTGCTGAGGACGCTGCTGCTATTTTAAAAGAAAAGATACATGAGAGTAGTGAGCAGGTCAATGTAGTATTGTCTGAGCTAAGAAAAAATGGTATGCTTGGGGTTGAGTTTGACCCAACTGATGCAAGAAAACGAATCTACAGGCTCCACAGCAGGGAAAAGATAATATCCGAAAGACTCTCTCTTGATAGTGAAAAACTGACCAGAGGCGACCTTAACAACCTTCTCAAGGCAGCAGCAGACCTTATAAGAACAAGGGTCGATTATACCTTTATACTTGTTCTTCTTTTCTATAAAAGGATAAGTGACAAGTGGGAGATGGAATTTGAGATTGCCAAAAAAGAAGCCCTTGAAGATGGAATGAGTGAAGAAGAGGCAAAAGAAGAAGCAAAAAATTCTATATATCACGACTTTGATATTTCGGATGAGCTTCTATGGGATAACATAAGAAAAGATCCTGCAAGATTACCAGAAAACTTCTCTAAGGCAATGAAGATCCTGGCAGAAAAGAATCCTGAATTTAAGGATGTATTTGAGAATGTAGATTTTGTTCAATTCACCACAAATAGAGAAAATGCAGAAATATTAAGGCAGCTCGTTGAACTCTTCAGCGCTAAATCGCTTCATCGTGTATCACCTGATATTCTTGGAGATGCTTACGAGTGGATATTAAGGTACTTTGCTCCTCAAAAAGCAAAAGAAGGTGAGGTTTATACTCCTAAAGAGGTCATCAATCTAATTGTCGAAATGGTCGATCCAAAATCAGGTGAAAGTGTATATGACCCAGCTTGTGGTTCGGGCGGTATGCTTATCAGTTCCTACAAACACATTGAGGATAACCTTGGCAGGATAGAGGCAGATAGGCTTTTTCTTTTTGGACAGGAATACAACCACAAGACGCTTGCCCTTGCAAAAATGAATCTCTATATCCATGATATCAAGAATGGTCAACTCGCTCTGGGAGACACACTGCTTTATCCAAAATTTAAAGAAGGCGATAGTCTGAAAAAATTCGACATAGTTATAGCCAATCCCCCATGGAATCAAAAGGGATATGGTGAGGAGGTAATCAAGAAGGGCGAATTCTGGCGAGAAAGATTTAAATCAGGATTAACACCAAAACAATCCGCAGACTGGGCATGGATAGAGCACATGTTAGCTTCAGCAAAAGATAATACCGGCAGGGTCGGGGTTGTTATAGATAATGGATGCCTTTTTAGAGGCGGAAAAGAAAAGGCAGTCAGAACAAGCATAATCAATGCTGACCTGATAGAGGCTGTTATTCTCCTTCCCGAAAAACTATTTTATAATACCGGAGCACCAGGGGCAGTAATTGTTCTAAATAAAAACAAATCAAAACCAAGGAAAGGAAAAATTTTATTTATAAATGCGAGCAATGAATACGATAAGCACCCCGATGTTCGGAAACTCAACCGTCTGGGAGATGAGCATATAGAGAAGATAGTCAAAACATATAGAGCAAAGGATGAAGAAGGAAGCATGGAGGATGATGGTTTTGCTAAACTGGTATCAATAGAGAAGATAAAAGAGAACGACTATAACCTGAATGTTACGATCTATGTTTTTCCAGAGGAAGAGATTGAACAGATAGATGTTGTGCAGGAATGGAAAGAACTCTTGAAAACCGAGGATGAGCTAAAAAAACTGGAAGTTAAAATAAAGGGATATTTCAAGGAACTTGGTTATGAGTAAAGACACTGGAATTAAAAATATACATAAACAATCGCAATCAATTGTTCCAATAGAATTGATTGAGAAGAAGATTTATCTAATCCGGGGTCATAAAGTTATGCTGGATAGTGACCTTGCAGAACTTTATATGGTTGAGACCAAGATGTTGGTAAGAGCGGTTAAACGAAATATTGACCGATTTCCAGCGGATTTTATGTTTCAACTTACTAAGGAAGAATTTGATAACTTGAGGCTCCATTTTGGCACCTCAAGTCAGTGGGGTGGACGGCGATATTTACCCTATGTCTTTACAGAACAAGGTGTTGCTATGCTCTCTAGTGTTTTGCGCAGTGAGAGAGCGATACAGGTCAATATTGCTATCATGCGGGCATTTGTAAAACTTAGGGAGATCCTTTCAGCTCATAAAGAACTTGCTTATAAGTTAGCAGAATTAGAAAGAAAAATAGAAAGACATGAGGAGGAGATAAAAGCAATTTTTGATGTAATCAGACAACTCATGAAACCATCAGAAAAGCCGCGTAGAAGGATTGGATTTCGTGTTAAGGATGAGAAAGCATGAAAAGGGAAATAAAAAATTAGGAGGCGAGTTATTGCTAAAAGTGAGCATGACCAAATTGCATAAAGGTTAACAAAAGAATTTGTAGCTGAATATAAAAAAGATATATTGATTCCAATTGACCAGAAATGGATTAAGTTATTATTTAAAAGAGCTTGAATTATTATGAAAATATCTGACCTGAAAAATTTTGAAGAATCCAGAATTGAATACAAAGAGGCATCACAAAAAGTGCCTCAAAGTATATATAAAACAATTTCTGCCTTTGCTAACACAAAAGGGGGATTATTAATTTTGGGAGTAAAGCAAGAAAAGAACAAAATTCAAAAAATAGGGGTTAAAAATCCACAACAAATAGTAGATGATATAGTCTCAACAGTTACACAAAAATTTAATTTCTGTCCTGTTATACAACCTGAAATAGTAAGGGATAATCGTAAGTATTTTGTTATAATAAAAGTCGAAGAAGCATCCAATTATGAAAAACCAATTTATATGGCCGATGCTGGTCCTCTAAAAGGTGGATATAAGAGAATTGGTTCCTCAGATATACGGCTTACGGATAAAGATATCCAGAGATTTTATCAGGAGAGGCTAAATTCTCCAGATGCTCAGATTTTAGATAATAGCAGTATTCAGGATATTGATACCGAATATATTTCAATATTCAAGAATTTAAGAAGAATTCAAAAAGAAAATGCTCATGAAATATCCTTAAAAAATAATGATCTATTAAGAGCTTATAATTTACTTTCTAAAGATAATAGATTGACAATTGCTGGACTATTACTGTTTGGGGAGACAAAGGCTATAAAGAGATATTTCCCTCATTTTAGAATAGATATCATTCGCATAAAAGGGATGGAGTGGGGGAAAGATAAGGACTCCTTCTTATCAAATGAGCTTCGAGGAAATTTAATATATTTGCGGACACAGGTATTAGATATTCTTGATAGATTTTTTCTTACCCCATTTAAGTTAGGTAAAAACCTTGTTCGTATGGAGGATGATCCATTCAAAAGAGCAATAAGAGAATCTCTCAGTAATCTATTAATGCACCAGAATTATTTTCATAAGTCTCCATCTCAAATAAGAATTTATAATGATAGAATAGAATTTTACAATCCTGGTCATTCATTAAAAGACCCTAAAACTTTCTATATGCCTGGTTCTGAATTAAGAAATACCCTTATTGCCCCCATATTCTATGATCTGGGATGGGCAGAAACAAAGGGCACTGGTTTTAGGACAAATATTCTGGCTTTGAAAGAAGCAGGATTGCCTGAAGGGCAATGGATTAATGATGAGGCTAACGATACATTTACACTTATATTAACTTATCCAATTGACCATGTCACCCCACAAGCTACTGGACAAGTTACCGGACAAGTTACCGGACAAGTTGAGATGAGGGATAGGATAGCTAAGATTTTAACTTATTGTGAGCAACCAAAGTCATTAAAAGAAATAATGAATTTTCTGGGCTTAAAGCATAGAGAGCATTTTATAAATACCATGTTGAATCCATTACTAAAAGAGAAACTTTTAATGAGAACAGTTCCTGATAAACCCAGAAGTAAGTTTCAAAAATATGTAACTGTGAAAAAGGGAGGGAAATATGAGTAAAACAAAGCATGACCAGATTGCAGAAAGATTGGCAAAGAAGTTTAAGAGTAAATATAAGAGGCACAAAGAAATAGATATAGTAACAATCAGAAATACAGGATGGGAATTTGAAAATGTAATGACTAAAGAGATTAGTATTTCAAATACAGGACAATTAACTCTTCTTGACATTTAGGGGAAGGCTTATGAGTAAGCAAGGGGAATATAAACAAACAGAGATTGGCAAGATACCGAAGGAATGGGAAGTGTTGAGGCTGGAAAGAATTTTTGATATTCGGGCTGGTGGAGATATATATAAATTGAATTTTTCAAAGCAAAAAGACGAAAGATATAAATTCCCTATCTATTCAAACTCCTTAGAAAATAATGGATTATATGGGTATGCTGATACTTATCAATATCAAGAAAACTGTATAACAGTAACAGGAAGAGGAACTTTGGGACATGCTACACCACGTTTTGAAAAGTTCAGTGCTATAATAAGATTATTAGTATTAATTCCTAAATCAAATATTAATATCGTATTTGCTTCGGAATACATAAATGCTAGAATCAGTTTCAGGATTGAAAAAACAAGCATTCCTCAATTAACAGCTCCTAAACTCGCAAAGTACAAAATCCCTCTCCCCCCCCTCCCAGAACAAAAGAGAATCGCCGAAATTCTTTCAACAGTGGATGAGGCTATTGAAAAAGTAGATGAGGCTATAGCAAAAACCGAGCGTCTCAAAAAGGGCTTGATGCAGGAACTGTTGAATGGAAGTCTAAGAGTCAGGGAGTTAAAGAGTTCAAGAGTCGGGGAGTCAAAGGGTCAGGGAGTCAAGGCCTATAGACTCTATAAACCATCAGACCCTGAGACCTATAAAAATACAGAGATCGGCAGGATACCGAAGGAGTGGGAGGTGGTGAGGTTAGGAGACGTATGTACTCAACGAAAGGAAATAATTCTGCCGGTAGGTAAAGGCCAAATAAAATTTATTGGCTTAGAACACATAGAATCAGGAAAAACAAAAGTAAAGTCTTTCTTTACCGATTCAGGTATCAAGAGTTCAAAGTTTAAATTTTATAGGGGAGATATTTTATACGGCAAATTGCGACCCTATTTAGATAAAGCTGTAATTGCAGAATTTGGAGGAATTTGCTCTACAGATTTAATAGTTTTAACTTCTGACGAGAAAAAATACATTAAAGAACTTCTGATTTATGTGTTACATTCTGATAGTTTTATACGCTATGCAATTTCTAATACTTCTGGAACAAACCATCCAAGAACATCGTGGAAAGCCATTTCAAATTACAATCTTGTATACCCCCCTCTCCCAGAACAACACAAAATCGCAGAAATCCTTTCAACCATTGATAAAAGACTGGAGCTTCTGAGAAACAAAAAAGAAAGACTGGGGAGAGTCAAAAAGGGATTAATGAATGATCTGCTTACAGGAAGTCGAAGGGTTAAAAGAGTCGGGGAGTCAGAGAGTCGAAGAGTCGGGGAGTCATAAGAGTCAAAGAGTCAGAGAGTCGAAGAGTCAAAGAGTCGGGGAGTCGGAGAGTTATAAGTGTCTAAGAGTCAGGGAGTTAAGGTAAATGCCAAAAATCAAACGATTTGAAGACATTGAAGCATGGAAGAAAGCAAGAAAACTTACAAAAGAAATTTATAAAATAAGTTCAACCGGTCAGTTTGCAAAAGATTTTGGTCTTAAAGATCAGATAAGGCGAGCATCTATTTCTATTATGCTGAATATTGCTGAAGGATTTGCAAGAAAGACGGATAAAGAATTCGCACAGTTTCTTGTGCATTCTCACGGTTCTACCGCTGAAGTTCAGTCTGCACTATATGTTGCCCTGGATCAGAAATATCTCACAAGTGAACATTTTAAATTCCTATATTCTTTAGCAGAGGAAATCTCAAAAATGATAATGAACTTTACAATATATCTATCAAAATGTAAAAAAACCTAAGACCATAAGAGTCAAAAAGTTGTAGAGTCAAAACCTCAACCAACTCCACAAACACCACACACCCTAACGACTCTAAAGACTCAATAGACTCAATAGACTCAATAGACTCAATAGACTCTATAGACTCTAAATACTATGAGGCCTAAAAATGACAGAAAAACATCTTGTAGAAGATTATATCATTAAAAAACTTCAAGAGAGAGGTTGGAACTTTATCCCTGCTGATTCTCTTGAGAGGGAGAGCCTGGATGAACCTTTACTCATCCCCACTCTTGTAAGGGCGCTGGAGAGGATAAATAAAGAATCCGGTATTGGGGATGAGGAAATAAAGAAAGTTTTAAATGAGCTTAAACTTACAGGAACAGGTATAGAGGGTGCCAAACGCATTCTTAACTTCTATAAGTTCGGCATTCCTGTGAAGTTTGAGAAAGAAAAGGTTGTAAAGTATATCCGTCTTTTTGATTTTCAATCTGTTGAAAACAACGAATTCATAGTCTCAAGACAGGTCTATTATTATGGCAGAGATACTATAAGAACAGACATTATACTCTATGTAAACGGTATCCCTCTTGTAAACATCGAATGTAAAAATCCAATAAGTTTGACTGAAAGCTGGTACAACGCTTATAAACAGATTAAGGACTACGAAAGAGTTGTTCCAGAGCTCTACAAATATATTCAGATTGGAGTAGCTGCCGAGAGTATAGCTCGATATTTTCCTATAGTTCCATGGCAAAATGAACCAATGACACACGAGTGGCATGCAGAAGGGAAAGACTCGATTGATTCTATGATTGAGATGTTATCAAGAGATGTTCTGCTTGATATTATCAGAAATTATCTCTTTTTCAGGGTTGAACTCGGCAATGCAACAAAGGTAATAACAAGATATATGCAATACAGAGCAGCCAATAAAATAGTCAATAGAGTCAAAAAGTTTATAGAGTCGATAAAGTCTGCGAGTCAAAGAGTCAAGGAATTCCGGGACTCTGTAGACTCTGAGGCTCCCAGGCTAAAAAATAGAGGTTTAATCTGGCACTGGCAGGGCAGCGGTAAGACACTCACAATGATCTTTGCAGCAAACAAAATTTACTACACAAAGGAACTTGAAAACCCCACACTATTTTTTATTGTTGACAGAATTGATCTTGAGGAGCAGCTTTATAAGGAATTCTATTCCTTAGATATTGTTGAGCCTGAAATAATAGGCTCAGTATTTGAGCTTAAGAAAATCCTTCAATTTGATGATTATCGGGGAAAGCGAGGAGTATTTATAACACTCATTCATAAATTCAGGCCCGAAGAATTAAAAGATCTTAATACTGAACTTGAAAAAGTTTCCAGACACAAAGAAACAATCATGAACAGAAAAAATATTGTAGCATTCATAGATGAAGGGCACAGAACACAATATGGACTGCTGGCCGCTCAAATGAAAAGCATTCTTAAAAATGCTTTTTTCTTTGCACTCACTGGAACCCCAATATCGAAAAAAGGAAGAGATACATATTTGGAGTTCAGCTACCCGCCTGATGAAGTTTATCTTGACAGATATTTCATAACAGATTCAATAAGAGATGGATTCACAGTAAAAATTGCCTATCAGCCAAGGCTTGAGGAAAAGGTGGGGTTAAAGAAGGAGCTGCTTGAGGCATTTTTGGAAACAGAGTTTGAAGAACTGCCGGAGGATGTAAAGGAAGATATTGAAGAGAGGGTTAAAAAAAGGCTGAATGCCATAAAGATAGTTCTTGAGAATCCAGAACGAATAAGGGTAATAGCAGAAGACATAGCAGAACATTTTAAGGAGAACATAGACGGAAAGTTTAAAGCCATGGTTGTATCCGGTAGTAGAAAGGCGTGTGTGCTCTACAAGAAAGAGCTCGACAACCATCTGCCGCCAGAATATTCCGAGATAGTGATGACGTACACAAAGTATGATGAACAGCCTTTAGTGGAAAGAGTTGCAGAGACACGAGCAAGATATGGCAACAGAGATATAGCCGACATAAGAAAAGATATAGTTGGAAAATTTAAGGAGGAGGAGTATCCAAAAATACTCATTGTCACTGACATGCTTCTTACAGGATTCGATGCTCCAGTTCTGCAGGTCATGTATCTTGATAAACCTCTTAAAGAGCACAGACTTCTACAAGCAGTAGCGAGAACGAATAGACCATATAAAGATTTAAAGGAAGCCGGTCTTGTAATTGATTATGTGGGAGTGCTCAGGGAATTTAAAAAAGCCCTTGAGATGTATAATGAAGAGGACATAAAAAATGCACTTACAAGTTTCGACAGCCTCAGAGAAGAATTTGTTATCATGCTTGAGGAGATTATTGAGATACTTAAAGAAATACCCAAAGATTATGAGAGGGAGACACTGTTAAAGGCTGTAGAGATTCTTACAACAGACAAAGAGAAAGAAAAAGTTTTTATTGAAAAATACAGGAACTTAAGAAAGGTTTTTGAACTCCTTGGACCTGACGACATTAAACTTAAATATTTTGAAAACTATAAATGGATTTCTGCTGTTTATACATACTATATGAAAACTGTAATACAGAAACCACCAGCCGAAGGTTATGTAGAGCGGTATTGCAGGAAAACAGTAAAATTCATACATAAATCTACAGAGATAGAAAAATTGGAAACCGGCCTCCCAATAGTGGCTTTTGATGAAGAATACCTTATGAGGCTTGAAAAGAGGGTCAAAAGTAAAAAGGAAAAAGCTGCCAATATTCTCTTTACACTAAATAGAATGGTTCTCGTTGAAAAACACAGGAATCCAATATATGAGTCTTTAGTAGAAAAGGTTGAAAGGTTGCTTGAGCTGTGGAAAGAGAAAACAAAAGATTATGAAAAGATATATAAAGAAGGCGTAATGGCTATAAATGAAATAAAATCACTTTCAGAGCGACAAAAGTCATTGGGTTTTTCTGACCTTGAATATTCGTTGTTGCTTGCACTTGAAGAAAAATTTGGCAAAGATGAGAAGTTGCTAAATGAAGTAAGAGATCTATCAGAGAGGCTTAAAAATTACATGTTTCCCGGCTGGTTTAACCAGCCCACGGTAGAAAAAAATGTAGAACGAGAAGTAAGGAGATTCTCAAGAATGCTTAAGGGAAAATACGGCATGACCTTGGAAGAGATGGATAAACTACATAAAAAGCTTATTGAAAGAGTAAAGAACTATGGAAAACTATAAATATGAAAATATCATATTTGAGAATCTCCACATCCCCTACAGGATCTCTCATAGAGCTGTAAAATATCCAAGACTGGAGTTTAAAACAGCAGAACTTCTCATTGTTCTTCCCATTGGTCATGAGCCTGATCTCCTTTTAGAGAAACATAGAGACTGGATTTATAAAAAATTTGATTTCATAAAAGAATGCCTGAAAAATGCGAAAGACAGAAAATTGATTAACAGGACAGAGGAAGAATTCAGGAAACTCATACATTCACTTGCAAAAGAAACATCCAAAGAGTTAAGAGTTGAATTGAATCATATTTATTTCAGAAAAATGAGAACAAAATGGGCATCCTTAAGTTCTGCAAAAAATCTGACAGTTAATACTCTTGTAAAATATTTACCGGAGTATTTGATAAGATATGTGATTTTTCATGAACTTGCTCACATAATAGAGAAAAAACACAGCGATAAATTCTGGGATATTATCTCACTCAAGTTTAAGAATCATCAAAAAATGGAGAGAGAGATGTTCATATATTGGTTTTCTGTTTCAAACAATAAATAGTCTTATATGTACTGCAATTTTTCCCAAATAATTATGACTATATTACTACGGATGCCATCGCCTGAAGCAACGGCATCCGCAGATTTAAATAAATATAAAACAATAATAGAGGCTCTATTTTTTTACGCATAATTTTTTATTGTTTAATACTTGAAAAGTTTATTTAGATTTAAATTATAAATTTAAAGTATAACTCTTAAGAGGAAAAAATAAAAAGCTTATAGCAAATACTGTGTAAAAATATTAATCAAAAACTCATGGATGATATGTGTTATAAGGTCACGATTTATTCTATAAATATGGTTTAAAAAAGCTTTGTACGCTCTGTGATGATCGATTCTTCTACAGTCGAATTCACCTCCATTATCTGTACAACAGTGCGCATGAACTTATGCACACTTATGAGAGATTTTTCTTGATTTAGTGCTAATTATTGTTTAAATTATCGCCCCTATGGTGGGTATAGCTCAGTTTGGTTAGAGCGCCAGGTTGTGGCCCTGGAGGTCACGGGTTCGAGTCCCGTTACTCACCCTAAAGTAATATATCCGTCCCCATCGTCTAGTGGCCTAGGACTCAGGATTTTCAGTCCTGAAACAGGGGTTCGAGTCCCCTTGGGGACGCAAATCAGGCCCGTTCCAGATATCTGGAATGGGTTTTTTTATTGATATATTTTCCGCAATTTATTATTTTCTATTTTAAAAATAATTTAGGAGTCACATCAATGTCCTTAAACAGGAGAGAATTTTTAATTGCTGCTGCTTCTCTACCCATATCCAGAAGCCTCTTAGATTCTCAGAGAGCACAAAGTCGCCTTTATTATCCTTCAAAGACTCCTATCGATCCATGGCTTGAGATCGATCTTGACAGCATTGCCTGGAATCTGAAGGCGATTCAAAAAATCGTCTATCCGCGTCCTGTAATGGCAATTGTAAAGGCCAATGGTTATGGGCATGGAGTCGTCGAGATTTCAAAATTTCTGGAAAAACAAAACATTAAGTTTCTGGCAGTAGGAAAGTTTGAGGAGGCATGCAGAGTAAGAGAGGCAGGAGTCAGAGTTAATATCCTGAATCTTGGACCATTTTCAGATCAGGAGGCAAACCGCTTAATAAGAGATAGAATATCTCAATCGGTATATACAGACAGTGTAAAAGTTCTATCCGAATCGAGTGTTAAGATCGGGAAGAGTGCGGGAGTTCATATTAATATTGATACTGGTCTTGGGAGAGTCGGGGTTCCATATTATAAAGCAGTGCGTTTCATAAAATATGTTGCATCACTTCAGGGAGTAAAGATCGAGGGAGTCTTTACTGTTCTTACGGAAGAGAAAAATTTCGACAGAATACAGCTCCAGAGATTCACCGATGTATGTAGAAAGGCAGAAAAGATGGGCATATCTGTTGGATTGAAACATGCTGCAAGCAGTGCAGGTATACTCTCGTTTCCAGAATCGTATCTTGATATGGTAAGACCCGGTATTACAATATATGGACACTATCCCTCAATGGAAGAGTATAGAAAAAAAAGGGTGAAACTCAAACCTGCAATGAGCCTTAAGACAAGAGTAATCTATTTGAAGCGGCTTCGCAAGGGGGACTCTGTTTCATATCATAGAAAGTTTCAGCCTGCCAAGGAGACCCTTGTTGCAACACTTCCTATTGGCTATTCTGATGGGTATCCTGCAAACATTGCAGGAAAGGGCGAGGCAATTATAAGAGGAATCCGTCACCCCATTGTTGCAATAACTGCGAATCATACAGTGCTGGATGTCGGCCATCACAAAGATATAAGGATTGGAGACGAGGCCGTTCTAATAGGCAGACAGATAGGAAACGAAATACGTACAGAAGAGGTTGCTGAATGGGCTGGTACTTCTGTGTACAAAATAGTTATTGGAATGAATCCGCTGCTACCAAGAAAATATACAACTAAAAAATAATTTTAATGGTGATCTGCACAAATATTCTATTTAATCAGAAGCGTGCTACGGCTGCGGCTAATCTCTGGTGAATCCACTATCTTAAAACCTCTCTTCTCTGCATTAGACACCGTTGCCCTAAAAGCCTCCTTTGATACATGACTCTTGGGTTCTGCCACCAGAAACATGGCCCCAGGCTTGAGAAGTTCATAAATTTCACTAAAAAAGCTCATCTGGTCAGAAACCTCGTGCACAACTGCAAATGCCAGTGCAAAATCGATCTTACCCTCAAAATCCCTGAGCCCAAGAGAAGAGGAGGTGCAGACCCTGGCATCTATTATCTCTGAAAGCCCGGCCCGCTTTGCTTTCTTCTCCAATCTTTCTATCATCTTCGGTTGAATATCGACAGAGATTACCCTCCCATCCTTTCCAACCATCCTTGCAATAGGAATACTGAAAAATCCCATGGCACAACCCGCATCTAAAACCCACATCTTTTCTTTGATATACGGAGCAAGGATCTTTTTCGGATTCTGGGACAGCTTTCTCAATGGGCTTGAGAGAAAGTAACCAACCCAAACAGGACATATGTTATCTTCCATAAACCCTTCCGTCTTTTTTACAGTTTTAAAGAATATGGATTAATTTATTATTTTATTTTTATTATACAACTCCTTTTCAACTAACAGTAGATTTTTGTTCATTCATCGATCTATAATGCAATTAACAGAAATTGAATTGCAGATTCTGTATCGAGAGCTTATATTTTGTATGAATTCTAAAATTATAGTGGTAAATAGCTGTATGAAGAGAGTAAAATTAATTATTGTTTTTATTACAATCACAACCATACTAAATGTAGTGTATGGTATTGATGTTCGAGGAGTAATTATTCGAGGCTGCGTGAAAGATAAGAATGGTATGCCGCTGCCCTATGCAAATGTTTTTCTTAAAGACAGTTTTGAAGGTACGATAACCGACAGTACTGGCAACTTTTCATTTGTCACTCGCCGCATAGGAACTCAGACATTAATCTGTTCATACATTGGATACAAGAGATTTATTAAAAATATTGATCTGACAGGAGCGAAAAGAATAAACATCTCCATAATCATGGAATTAGAGCCTGTGGAGATTTCTCCTATCACCATAACTGCAAGCGCCTTTACAACATCTGATGAGGAAGGCGTGATTCTCAACTCACTTGAAGTTGTGAAGACTCCTGGAGCTGCGGCCGATGTATTCTGGGCAATAAAATCATTTCCAGGACTTCAGCAGGTAGAGGAGGGCGCCGGGCTGTTTGTAAGAGGTGGAGATGTTTCAGAAACAGCAATATACCTGGACGGTGCATTAATAAATCATCCATATAAATATGAGTCGCCAACAGGTGGATTTTTTGGTACGTTCAATCCTTTTCTTCTAAAAGGCACATTCTTCTCGAGTGGAGGCTTCTCTGCAAGGTATGGGAATGCACTGTCAGGAATTCTTTCGATGGAAAGTCAGAATCTACCCGAAAGGCTACAGATAGGTGTAGGAATCGGACTTGCTGCAGAGTCCGTTCTCATATCTATGCCTGTTGTTAAAGATAAACTTGGAGTCAATCTATCCGGCAATCTCAGCAATACAAAGATGATGTTTTATCTCAACGGATGTAGAAAAAACTTCTCCCACTATCCATCCTCATATGATTTCAATCTAAATTGTGTCTATAAATTTAATTCTTACACGAGATTGAAGTTCTTCATATTTCGTGAAGACGACCGTGTTGGTCTCGAGGTTGATGATCCCGACTACTCCACCTTCTTCTATGGTGACGGATCAAACAGGTTTTATAATATTCAATTTAGTACAATGATAGGCAGAAAGTTTGTCCTCAAGACAAATAGTGCCTTAAACGACTTTATCAGAAATGTAAAACTCGGTACCATGAAACTTAAAATGACCGACCGCCTCTACCAGGCAAGGATGTCCGTGGAGGGGGAATTTATTGGAGGTATGACCCTGCATACAGGTATTGATCTGTTCCGATTCAGTACACTCATAAATGGGACAGTTCCTCTTGAAAAAGGAGATGTTAACCCAGATGCCCCTTCAATTAAAGTCGACACAGATTACTGTTCAAACCGTGTGGCACATTTTACTGAATTTGAATTACTGACTCCTCTGGGAATCAAATTTATTCCGGGTTTCAGGTTTGAATATGAATCTATATCAAAGAGTTTCAGGACAGATCCGAGACTCTCCATGGTGCTTGCACTAAGCGAGCATGCTTCTCTAAATTTTGCCTGGGGCAGATACCATCAGGATCCGGCTCCTGAATATTTTGACCCCTATATTGGGAACCCGAACCTCAGAGCAATGGAATCGATTCACTATATAGTTGGACTGTTCTATAAAAAAGGAAACATGATCTTCCGATTGGAAGGATACAGTAAAAGATATAAAAATCTTCTTCTCAAGGACGAAGAAATAAACTATACAAACAAGGGATATGGATCGGCAAAGGGAATAGACATTTTTATTAAAAACAGGCTCGGCCCCATTTCTGGATGGATATCCTATTCATGGCTCAGGGCCCGCCGCAAGTGGATGGATATTCCTGTTATGGCACCGCCCTATTTTGACATCACACACAACCTCACATCTGTCTTGAGTGTGGATCTGTTTTCAAACCTTTCATTTGGTACCAGTCTTCGTTATGCAACAGGCAAACCATACACACCAGCAAAAGGAGAATACAACACAGCAAGGGTTCCTGACTACATTAAACTCGACATTACACTCAGCTATTTGTGCACAATTTTCAGATCCAACATGACTGTTTTCTATGTTGCAGTCTCGAATCTCCTAGGCCGTATAAATATATTCGATTATCGATATTCAGACGACTACAAACGCAGAGAAGCTGTAGAGAGCTCTTTTGCTAGATCGGTCTATTTCGGATTCTCAACAAATATACTATGAATTATATGTAAAAAAACAATTTAGAGAGGATCTCATGAAATACAATGCTGTAGTAAGAGTGGAGAACTTGAAAAAGCTTTACGGTTCAACTGTGGCCGTGTCTGACATTTCATTCGAGGTTAATGAAGGAGAAATCTTTGGAATCGTTGGGCCAAACGGGGCCGGAAAGACAACAACAATCGAGTGTGTCGAGGGCCTGCGCCGTCCAACAGGAGGAAACATAGAGGTTTTTGGGCTAAAACCACTGCAAGATGGATATGTCTTAAAGCAGCGTATAGGCATACAACTGCAGGAATCTTCACTTCCCCCGAGGATTAAGACATGGGAGGCCCTTGATCTCTTTTCATCATTTTACAGCCGCTCAATAGACTGGCACGATCTTGTAGATAGGCTCGGCCTAGATAACTTTCTTGATACTCCATTTGCCAAACTCTCTGGAGGACAGAAGAGGCGTCTCTTCATCGGGTTGGCCCTGATAAACGATCCCGACCTGATCTTCTTTGATGAGTTGACAACAGGGCTCGATCCTCAGGCAAGACATTCTATGTGGGATATGTTGAGAGAGATAAACACAGACGGAAAGACAATATTCCTCACAACCCACTTCATGGAGGAAGCAGAACGGCTATGCAATCGAGTGGCAATAATAGACATGGGCAGGATCGTTGCTTTAGATTCCCCTGAAAACCTCATACGGAATCTCAACATTGAAAGCCGTATCATTTTTACATTAAATGGTTATCATAAGACAATCGGCTCTGACCTGAAAAATCTCAACGCCGTAACACGAGTCGAATCCATTGGAGACAGGGTCATTGTATATGGTTCGGGCACTACTCTAATATCTGATGTTGTGAACTTTCTCACCTCTAAAGGGATTTCCTACAGCAATTTCCGCACAGAACAGCCAAATCTTGAGGATGTTTTTCTCACCCTTACAGGAAAAAAGATGCGTGACTAAAGGAGGACAACTAAATGCGTGGTTTTTTAAAATTAACAATCATAGAGTTTAAGCTTTTTCTCAGGGAGCCTCAGGCAGCCTTTTTTACTCTCATCTTCCCACTAATGATGCTTTTTATTTTCGGCAGTATCTATGGAAACAAACCAACCCCATTTTTTGGTGGGTTTGGCTCTGTAGATGTTTCGGTTCCATCATACACTGCAATCATTATTGCCACTAGTGGACTGATCTCACTGGCCATAGTGCTTACATCCTACAGAGAGAGTGGAGTCCTGGTACGTTTTCAGGCTACTCCCCTGAACCCATTGACAGTCTTAGCAGTCGAGGTCATCGTCCTCTTTACAGTAACAGCCACTGGTATGGCATTACTCATAATTGCAGCAAAAATAGTATACGGACTGCGATTTGCTGGAAATCCCTTAAATGTGATTGCCGCATTTGTCCTGAGCTGTTTTAGCTTCTTTTCATTTGGATTTATTTTAGCAGGCCTGATGCCAACAGTTCGCACTGCTCAGATTGTATCAATGGCACTATTCTTCCCAATGATATTTCTCTCAGGCGCCACAATTCCAAGAGAGGTCTTGCCAAATGGTATACAAAAATACTCAGAGTTTCTGCCTTTAACACATGTAGTAAATCTGCTGCGCGGATTCTGGGTCGGAGATGGATGGGGAGTACATTTAAAAGAGGTCGTAATACTGATCAGCATATTGGTGACTGGTGTTATTGTTTCTGCAAAAACATTTCGCTGGAAATAGATTAATATAAAAAGATGGAGGAAAAAGATGAGTGCGCCGAGCAAAGCTTACCTTATCCAGTTGGTGACCCACGAGGGTGGTAATAAATGAAGGTGAGTAGACAACTGGAATTGTGGGAAATCCAACCACGGCAAAGGTTAGCCACCAGTC
>Ga0190359_1000788_pt1 | contig 21087 bp, 20 predicted proteins | sample 48721823_MG_FD_161269 | JGI IMG/M metagenome (GOLD analysis project Ga0190359, IMG submission 161269) | Hydrothermal vent microbial mat bacterial communities from Southern Trench, Guaymas Basin, Mexico - 4872-18-2-3_MG | ecosystem: Environmental > Aquatic > Marine > Hydrothermal vents >... | reverse complement strand
AAGGGATACACCAAATGTCAAAAAGTCAACCTCCGCATATGTTATGACTAAGGGTATGAGGGTAAAGTTAGAGAGTGGAGTAAGAGGGAGTAGAGGAGTGGATGGGTGTGTTGATTTCCGTAGGAAATCAAGGTTTTTGCGTTTTTATTGTGTAAGGGGTATTGAATATTTTATAGGAGAGGGTATAATAAGAGTGGGAGCAGGAGTAGACTCTAACCTCCGTGTCAGGTTTAAGACCTGGGACGCTTGTCACCCTGCTCCCTTTTATAATTATGTGGGGGATAGACTCAAAAACCTGATGGTATCATTTTCCGCTATATATGCGGATGTCATCTCCCTATATGTTTTTCAACTCAAACAAAAAGGAGGAAGAGATGATAACAGCTGGTATTGATTCTGGTCGCAGGATTATATCAGTCAGTTATGTTGAAGATGGTGAGGAGATTGCCTATAAGGAGTATGAGAACAGTTTTACAGGTTACAGGGATTTGGAGGAGGATATGAGGGATACGGGTGTTGAAGTTGTATGTATAGAGGGGCATGGTGATTCATCACGTCAGGCGGCAGTGTATCTTTACGAGAAGGGTTACAGGCTATACGAGATAAATCCATTGATGTTACTGAAGTTAAAGGAGAGTATGACAGAGAAAAAGACGGATCATATAGATGCGTATGTATGTGGTATGTTTCCCTTTATTCGGAAGGATATGAAGCCATTGGTATTGAGTATTAGGGTACAGGATTTAAAGAGGCTTGTGCGGTTATATGAGAAGATAAGCAAGCAGGTAGTGAGGTATAAGAATCAGCTTCATGGGGAGTTACACCAGGTATTTGGGTGCAAATACCGGGAGGTATTTTCAAGTATAAGCAGGACGAGTTTGAGATTTTTTTCATCATTCAGCACACCTGAGGAGGTAATGGGAGCTGATATTGAGGAGATACAAGAGGTTTTAAAGGCTGGAGGCAGTTGCATGTACAGGGGTAAATATGGCAGGGATAAGGCTGCACGTATAAAGGAAGTTTTGACAGAGGGTTATGATGAGGAATTAAAGTTATCCACTGAGGTAGGAGGAACCATGATAAAGACACTGTGCAGGATACTGATGAGTTTAACAAAGGAGAAGGAAGAGATTAAGAGGAAGATAGAGAGAAATGTGGAAGAGTTATATTCTGGGTACAAAGAGCACTTCAGAGGGATAAGATTAAGCAGTCTTAGATTTGGACAGATTATGGCAGAGATACAGGATATAGACAGATTTCCAGATGATGGTCATCTTGCAAGTTATGCAGGTCAGGCACCTGTGCAAAAACAATCGGGTGACAGAAATATGATGAAGAATAAAAAGAAATACTACAATAGACACCTTGCCCATGTAATACACCAGCTGGCATGCTCAAATGTCCAGAAAGGTGCCAAATACCATGAATATTACTCCATCTTAAAAAAGAAGTTTAATAAACCTCTAAGAGCACTGAAAACCATAAAAAGAAAACTTATAAGGGACCTTTACTCTGGACTCGTTAACTACTCCTCAAACCTCCATCAAACTGATACCCCATCTAACCGCTCTTATTCCTTAACAGGGTCTTGACAAAACCTAACGTCCCTGTAATAGATAGGGGGTGGCTTTCTCTTGACAAGTTTCTCATGTTTGATAATCTATGGCAACATGGATTGGAAAGAACTGGAAGAAATCTCCCTTGAGGTTCGCAGGGATATAATCAAGATGGTGGCAGAGGCAAAGTCAGGCCATCCAGGTGGGAGTCTATCCGCTGTTGAAATCCTTGTGTATCTATATTTTAAGAGGATGAGGATTGACCCTGAGAACCCTGACTGGCCTGACAGGGACAGGTTTGTGTTATCAAAGGGGCATGCAACCCCTGTTTTTTACTCTGTTCTCGCCAGGAGAGGATTTTTCTCCACAGACCTTCTCCTCACATTCAGAAAGACAGGCTCAATCTTACAGGGGCATCCCTCATATCTTGAAACACCAGGTGTGGAGGCCTCAACAGGCTCCCTGGGTCAGGGTTTATCCATTGCCAATGGAATCGCACTTGCGGGAAAGATTGATAAGAAGGATTACCATGTTTATGTCCTGCTCGGTGATGGTGAGATTGAGGAAGGGGAGATATGGGAGGCTTCCATGTCCGCACACAGGTTTGGTCTTGATAACCTCACTGCAATCCTTGACAACAACAACCTCCAGATTGATGGAAGTGTTGACAGAATTATGGACCCATATCCGCTTGAGGATAAGTGGCGTGCCTTTGGATGGCATGTGATTTCAATAAATGGGCACTCATTTGACGAGATACACGAGGCATTTGAAGAGGCACTTAAAACAAAGGGGAAACCTACCATGATTATTGCGCATACCATCAAGGGCAAGGGGGTTTCCTTCATGGAGAATAATTACAAATGGCACGGGAAGGCACCAGACAGAGAACTGGCAGAGAAGGCGCTGAAAGAACTCTCATGATGTCAATGAGAGAGGCTTATGGAAAGACCCTTGTTGCCCTTGGTAGGGAGAGGGAGGATATTGTTGTACTTGATGCAGACCTTGCTGAATCCACAAAAACAATAATGTTTGCAGAGGAGTTTCCCGATAGGTTCAGGGATATGGGGATTTCTGAACAGGATATGATGTCCACTGCTGCAGGGCTCGCACTTGCTGGGAAAACTGTTTTTGTAAGCAGTTTTGCAATGTTTGCTGCTGGTAGGGCATACAATCAAATCAGGAACAATATCTGTTATATGAACCTGAATGTAAAGATAGTTGCTACACATGGTGGTATATCTGTTGGTGAGGATGGTTCAAGCCACCAGGCACTTGAAGACCTCTCACTTATGAGAGGGCTTCCAAACATGAGGGTGATAGCCCCATCTGATGCAAGACAAACAGAGGAGGTGATAAGGTTTGTAACAGAGGAGCCCGGGCCATTCTATGTGAGGCTTGTGAGACCAAAAGCACCTGTTCTTTACCAGGAGAATGCCTTCACCTTTGGAAGGGTAAATAAACTCAGGGATGGGAATGATGTATCAATCTTTGCACATGGGCTCCTTGTATCAATTGCCCTTGAGGCTGCAGAGATTCTAAAGATGCGTGGAATTTCTGCAAGGGTTTATGACTCACCAACCATAAAACCTGTTGATAAAGAGGCAGTCATTGAGGCTGCAGAAGAAACTGGAAGGATTCTCGTGGCCGAGGACCATTCCATCACAGGTGGACTGGGAAGTGCAATTGCTGAAACGGTTGTCCGATACAAACCCATTCCCATGGACTTTGTTGGTGTTGAGGGTTTTGGCCAATCAGGAACACCAGATATGCTTTTCAGGATGTATGGTTTGACCTCTTTCCACATTGCAGATAGAGCGGAGGCTCTCCTTGATAGAGATTAAGAATGTAAGCAAGGTCTTCCAGAAGAACTGGTATGCACTGAAGGATGTTAGTTTGAAAATAGAAAAGGGTGAATTTGTGTTTATTATTGGTCCATCTGGTGCAGGAAAGAGCACCCTTTTAAGGCTTATATATATGGACATTTTACCTGATATGGGTGAGGTTATTGTTGCAGGCTATTCCTCAAACACCATAAGGAGACATGAGATACCAATTTTAAGGAGAAAAATCGGGGTTATATTCCAGGACTTTAAACTGTTGAAGGATAAAAATGTGTATGAGAATGTGGCATTTGCCCTTGAGGTTACTGGAACACCAAGAAAGAAGATTAAGGAACTTGTTCTGAAGGCACTGGCAGATGTTGGAATATCCCACAAGAGGAATGCATTCCCATATCAACTTTCTGGTGGTGAACAACAGAAGGTCTCCATAGCAAGGGCGCTTGTGAGGGAGCCGTTTATCCTTCTTGCTGATGAGCCAACAGGGAATATTGACCCGGAGGGTTCAAAGGAGATACTTGAACTTTTGAAGGAGATTAACACAAGGGGAACAGCGGTTGTTATGGCAACCCACCAGGTTGACCTGATAAAGTATTTCCCCAGAAGGGTTGTGAAGATAGAGGAGGGAAGGATAGTGGAGGATACAGGTGTTCGTCCTTAGAGAGGCTTTGATAGGGCTTAAAAGGAACGGGACAGCAAGCATGATTTCCATAGGTGTCATGTTCTTTTCCCTCCTGCTTCTTGGTATCTTCCTCATAGTTACCTTTAATCTTTTTGGGGTTATTAAGATTGCCCAGAGTAAGGTTGAGATAGATGCCTTCCTTGTTGATGACATAGATTCAACAGCAGTCAAGGAATTGAAGGGAAAGATAGAAAAAATAGTTGGTGTAAAGAGCGTTGAATTTATCTCAAAGGAGCAGGCACTGAAGGAGATTCAGGAGGAATTGAAGGATGTTCCAGACCTCCTTGAAGCACTTGAAACAAATCCGCTCCCTCCATCGTTCAGGATAAAGGTTGAGGAGGGGTACAACAATGCAAGGGATATATCTGACATTGCCAAGAAGATAGGGATGTTCAAAGAGGTGGAGGATGTTAAGTACGGCAGGGAATGGGTTCCAAGGCTTGATAAACTTGTGAAGATTCTATTCCTCTTTGACATCCTTGTAGGATTCATAATCAGTATTGCCTCAATATATGTCACGTCCAACACCATCAGGCTCACGGTTATTTCAAGGAAGGAATCCATAGAGATTATGAGGCTTGTTGGTGCCACTGACAGGATGATAAGGGCTCCCTTTATACTTGAGGGTATCATACAGGGGATGATAGGAGGCGCCATTTCTGCTGGAACCCTTTATGGGTTATACATTCTTTCTTCAAGGTTCGTCTCCTATTATTTCCCCCAGAATTACATCCTTGCAGGCCTTGTCCTGTTTGGAATGTTGCTCGGTTACATAGGGAGCAGAAACGCAGTGAAAACCTATCTAACTGGAGGTGAAATTTGAAGTTACTAAAATTTAAAGGTGGTGTTCATCCGCATGACCATAAAGAACTCTCAAAATCATCCCAGATTATGCCTGTGCCGCCACCAGAGTTTGTTTATGTTCCCCTTTCACAGCACACAGGTGCACCTTCAAAGCCCATAGTGGAGAAAAAGGCACAGGTCAAGAAAGGCACAAGGCTATCAGAGCCTGTTGGGTTTGTCTCCGTTCCTGTCCATTCACCTGTATCTGGAACAGTGATGGGAATAGTTCCTTATTACCATCCCCTTGGGAAAAAGATGGACGCAATAAAAATCAAGGTTGAGGGGGATGAGATTGAAGAAGGAATTGGTGAGGAGAGGGACTATTCCAATATGAAAAAAGAGGAGATGATTGAGGCCATAAAGATGGCAGGGATTGTGGGACTTGGTGGTGCTGCTTTTCCTACCCATGTGAAACTTTCTCCACCACCTGACAAGCCCATTGACACTGTGATTATCAATGGTGCAGAGTGCGAGCCTTACCTCACATCGGACTACCGCCTGATGCTTGAAAGACCCGACGACATCATCAAGGGCACTGAAATCATAAGACGGATTTTGAACCCGAAGAGGGTTGTTATAGGGATTGAGGATAATAAGCCAGATGCAATTCAGATTTTAAGAGAGAAAGTAGATGGGACAGGGATTGAGGTCGTTTCCCTTCCAGCAAGGTATCCACAGGGTTCTGAAAAACAACTGATATATGCGATAACAGGAAGGAAGGTTCCTGCTGGTGGGCTTCCCTTTGATGTAGGTTGCTATGTCCAGAATGTTGGGACTGCCATTGCAATATACGAGGCATTGAGGTTTGGTAAACCCCTTTACGAGAGGGTTGTTACAATCACAGGAGGGGTGAACAAACCGGGTAATTTTCTTGTACCCATAGGAACACCTGCATCCCATGTGATTGAACAGGCTGGTGGTGTGAAGGGAGAGGTAGGGAAGATTATCTTTGGTGGTCCAATGATGGGACTTGCCCAGATAACGGATGCGGTTCCTGTTATTAAAGGGACAAGCGGAATACTCATCCAGTTAAAAAATGAGGTTCACATAGAGGATGTCTATCCATGTATTAGATGTTCCTCATGTGTAGATGTCTGTCCAATGGGGTTGATGCCAAACATGCTGGAGATGCTTATAAATGCCGGGAAGTATGAGATGGCTGAGAAGATGGGGCTGATGTTCTGTATTGAATGTGGGTGTTGCTCATACGTATGTCCTTCAAAGAGACCACTGGTTCATACGTTCAAAATGGGTAAAAGGGAAGTTCTGAAAAGGAGGAAGAAATAATGTATATATCCTCATCTCCCCATATAAGGAAAGACTGGAATGTGAAGAAAATCATGTATGGAGTTGTGATTGCCCTCATGCCAGCATTCATTGGTTCTATCTATTTCTTTGGATGGAGGGCTGCGTATCTTACATTCCTCTCTGTTGTAACTGCTGTGCTTACTGAATATCTGTTCCAGAAGATAACAAAAAGAAAAATAACTGCCTTTGATGGGAGTGCAATAATCACAGGAATCCTTCTTGCCTTTAATATACCTGTTAAATCACCATGGTGGCTACCTGTTGTTGGTTCTTTCTTTGCCATACTCGTGGCAAAACAGTTCTTTGGTGGCCTTGGATACAACATATTCAATCCAGCACTTGCAGGAAGGGCATTTGTCATGGCCTCATGGCCACAGATAATGACAGGTAGATGGAGTGCACCCCTTCATGGTTCCATAAGCGGGATAGATGGCATTACTTCTGCAACACCGCTCAATCTCCTCAAACTCCATGCCACAGATCCTGCAGTTCTGTCAAGGATAAATTCACCTGAAATGCTCAAGAACCTGTTTATAGGGAATGTTGGAGGATGTATTGGTGAGACATCAGCACTCCTTCTCCTTATAGGTGCTATTTTTCTCTTTGTGATGAGGTATGCAGACTGGAGGATAAGCGCAGGGTATATAGGAACTGTTTTTGTTGTTGCCTGGATATTCTACCTTACAGGTCTCACACCAGCAGGCCCACTGTTTCACATTCTCTCAGGTGGAGTGTTCCTTGGAGGGCTCTTCATGGCAACTGACATGGTCACTTCACCGGTCACACCTGCAGGCAGATGGATATTTGGTATTGCAGGGGGGCTTATATGCATGCTAATAAGGGTATGGGGTGGTTATCCAGAAGGGGTTTCGTATTCCATTCTGTTCATGAACATGTTTGTTCCTCTCCTTGACAGGGTGAGACCAAAGTATCTTGGGGAGGTGAAGAAATGAAGGATATATTAAAGCCAACATTTGTTTTATTGATAACAGCCATGGTTGCGTCTGCCCTACTTGCAGTTGTCTATGAAAAGACATCACCTGAGATTGAGAAAAGGGCAAAGGAGAAACTCCTTGACAACCTTAAAACTGTTTTCCCTGTTGAAGGCGCAGAGTACAAACCCATTATAAAGGATACCCTCTGGTGTGTTGAAAAGGACGGAAAGAGACTGGGTATAATATTCGTTAATGGAATGAGGGGTTATGCAAGTGTTATAAAGGTGATTGTAGGTGTTGATACAACAGGAAAGATTGTGGGTGTGCACATACCAAAGGAAGGGCTTTCAGAGACTCCTGGTCTGGGAATGAAGGTTACAGAACCCTGGTTTATGGAGCAGTTTAAGGGCAAGAGAGAAGAAGAGGTGAAACTGAAAAAGGATGGTGGAACCCTTGATGCAATCACTGCTGCAACAATCTCTTCAAGGGCTGCAACAAATGCTGTGAGGTCAGGAATGGAGAAATACAAAAAATACCTGAAGGAAGAAGAAAAGAGCGAGAATGAATGGTATCATAAGCATCTTTCAGAGTTCTTCCCTGATGCAGAGATAGAAGAATGCGGTAATAATTTCTGGGTGGCTGTAAAGGATAATGAAACACTGGGGAGCATCTATCTCTCCTATGGGGAGGGGTACGGAGGAAAGTTTGGTGTCCTTGTTGCTGTGAAGGATGGGAAAATCAAGGATATTTATATACAGTCCCCTGATGAGGGATTTCCTGAAACACAGGAGTTTGGTTGCAAGGTGAGGGAGCACACATATCTCAAGAAATTTATTGGGATAAGTCCAGATGAGGCAGGGAAGATTGATGATGTTACAGGTGCAACCATAACCTCAGAGGCCGTGAAAAAGGCCGTTGTTTCTGGATACAAAAGGGTGGGAGGTGAATGATGTTCAAGACATTCTTTGAGGGAATTGTTAAAAATAACCCTGTGCTTGTGCTGGCAATAGGGTTGTGTCCAACACTTGCCGTTTCAACCTCTGCATTCAACGCACTGGGTATGGGTGCAGCAGTGATATTCGTTCTCACCTTCTCAAACCTTATTGTTTCATCCTTCAGAAAGGTGATTCCGGATAGTTTGAGAATCCCCATATTCATTATAGTTATCTCAACCTTTGTAACCATCGTTGACTATGTGATGAAGGCATATCTTCCTGGACTTTCAAAGAACCTTGGGGTTTTTGTTCCGTTGATAGTTGTAAACTGCATTATACTTGGAAGGGCTGAAGGGTTTGCATACAAAAATCCTGTTGGAAAGGCGGTCCTTGATGGACTTGGAAGTGGAATTGGATTCACACTTGCCATTTTCATTATGGGAACCATAAGAGAGATTCTTGGACAGGGAACCTGGATGAGCATTCCCGGTGGTTTTGAAGGGTTCAAGGTTCTTGGGCAGGGCTTCCTGAATTACCCTGTTCTTTTTATGATACTCCCTCCCGGTGGTTTCCTTGTCATAGCCTTCCTCATGGGAGGCATGAGATACTTTGAAGCAAGGAGGTCCGCATGAGTCTATTCCTTCTATTCTTATCAGCGTTTCTTGTTAACAATATTGTTTTAATGAGATTTTTGGGGCTGTGCCCATTCTTTGGTATATCTTCAAAACTGGACACGGCAGTTGGTATGGGCATGAGTGTTATCTTCGTGATGGTTCTTTCAAGCGTTATCACCTGGTTTCTATACCAGTATATACTTATGCCACTGAACCTTGTTTTCCTGAGGACAGCGGCATTCATACTCGTTATTGCCTCCCTTGTCCAGTTCCTTGAAATTTATTTCAAAAAGGCGATACCAGGTCTTTACTCTGCACTCGGTATATTCCTTCCCCTGATTACAACAAACTGTGCAATCCTTGGTGTTGCCTTCCTCAACATAGACTATGGGCATTCTCTGATTCAGACACTTGTGTATTCCATTGGTGTATCACTGGGCTTTACACTCGCACTTGTACTCATGGCGGGTATAAGGATGAGGATTGATAATGCACCTGTCCCTGATGCAATGAAGGGGCTTCCCATAGCATTTATCACAGCAAGCCTCATGGCACTTGCATTCCTTGGATTTCAGGGCTTCCTTGGCCTTTCTCTGTGATTGTTGAAGAAATAGGCTGGTCAGTAAAAAATCACCTCCGGGAAAGGATGATACTCCCACCCTACCCGGGGGTGCTTTTGATTTTGAACAGCCTCAGAGAGAAAAGACCCCTTGTTCTGATAGTGGATAGGAAGGAGAAGGAAAGGGTCTGGGAAGACCTGAGTTTTTTCTTTAAAAAACCTGTGATATATTACAGGGAGAATAAGGAAGAGATTGGAGGTGTTCTGGAGGAGGGGAATTTTGATGTCCTTGTCCTTTCCCCTGAGGACCTTGAGGATGAAATGCCTCTGATGAGGGTAAAAACAATTAAAGAGGGAGATAGTATTGATTATGATGGTCTGCTTGAATACCTTGTAACAGGGGGATATGAGAGGGTTTCAAGAACCCTTGAAAGGGGTGAGTTCAGTGTTCGTGGGTTTATCATAGATATTTTCCCATTCCATATGGATGAGCCTGTGAGGATTGAACTTGAGGACGAGAGGGTTATTTCCCTCAGGATTTTCAATCCATTTAACCAGAGGACCATGACATTTATAAAGAAGGTATCAATTCCAGCCTCTAAAACTGATTCAAAGAAACTTTCAGAAATGTTGAGGAGATACTTTGTTGTCTCACAGGAGACCCATGGCCTGACACCAGAAATTCTTCTTACACCCACCGGTAATACAATTCCATTTGAACCCTCACCACTCTTTGGAAGAGACCTATCAAAACTCCGAAGTTTTCTGAAGGCACATTACTCCTGGAGACTCATTCTTTCTCTTGAAACACCTGGAGAGATAGACAGAATGAAGGATTTACTGGAAGAAGATTTTCCCGGGATTGAATACATTGAAGCCCATCTCTCACGTGGATTTATCCTTTTAGAGGAAGAGTGTGCTGTAATTACAGAGTCAGATATTTTTGGGATAGTAAGGAGAAAGAGGGAGAAGCCAGTTATCCCTGTTACTGGAATTGAGGAATTTACTGAAGGGGATTATGTTGTCCACGATGATTTTGGAATAGGAATATTTGAAGGATTGAAGACAATAAAAATTCATGACCAGTTGATAGAAGGGTTGAGTATTAAATATGGTAAGGGGGACAGGGTTTTCGTGCCTGTTGACAGGTCATACCTTGTCAAGAGGTATGCAGGTGGAGAGAAGCCCGTTATTGAACCCCTTTCAAAGACAAGATGGGAGAGAAAGAAGGAGAAGGTAAAGGAAGACCTGAAGAAGATTGCGGGTGAGATGTTAAAACTCTATGCCATGCGTAAGGCATCCAGGGGCCATGCATTCAGCAGGGATACCCTGTGGCAGAAGGAACTTGAGGCACTCTTTCCATATGAAGAAACAGATGACCAGTTGAAGGCCATAGAGGAGATCAAAAGGGACATGGAGGCAGAATATCCCATGGAGAGGCTTCTGTGCGGAGAGGTTGGATTCGGGAAAACAGAGGTTGCCATCCGTGCATCATTTAAGGCGGTTATGGATGGTAAACAGGTTGCCATACTTGCTCCAACAACAATCCTTGCAGAACAGCACTATATAAGGTTTAAAGAGAGAATGGAAAGATTCCCTGTAAGGATAGAGTTGCTTTCAAGGTTCACAAAATCAAGGGAGAAGGAGATAATAGAGGGCATAGGAGAGGGGAAGGTGGACATTGTTATTGGAACCCACAGGCTTCTCTCAAAGGACATTCAATTTAAAGACCTTGGACTTCTCATTGTTGATGAGGAACAGAAATTCGGTGTTAAACAGAAGGACAGGCTGAAACAGCTCAAGGTGAATGTGGACTACCTTGCCTTAAGTGCAACACCCATTCCAAGAACACTTCACATGGCACTTTCTGGAATGATGGACCTTTCGCTTATTGAGACTCCACCACCTGGAAGGCTCAGCGTTGTTACAGAGGTTATACACTGGGAGAACGAGATTATAAGGGATGCGGTTATGAGAGAGATTGAAAGGGGTGGACAGGTTTTCTTTGTACACAACAGGATTGAGACCATTGATTCAATTGGAGAGAAATTGAAAAAGATTTTACCTGAATTGAGGATTGAGATTGCCCATGGCAGAATGCCCTCTTCAAAACTTGAAAGGATAATGGTTGATTTTATACAGAAGAAGTTCCACCTGCTTCTTTCAACAGCGATCATTGAGTCAGGGCTTGACCTTCCAGATGTTAACACAATCATCATAAATAATGCCCACCGATTCGGGCTCAGTGACCTTCACCAGTTGAGAGGAAGGGTGGGAAGAGGGTTAAAGAGGGGATTCTGTTACCTGATAATCCCGAGAGGGGTTTCACCAGAGGGGTTGAGGAGGATTTCAGCCATAAAGACATTCACCCATCTTGGTTCTGGTCTGAAGATTGCCCTGATGGACCTTGAAATGAGGGGTGCTGGAACCGTTCTTGGGCCAAAACAGAGTGGATTTATGAAGTCGGTTGGATATGACATGTATCTGAGACTCCTTGATGAAGCAGTAAGGGAACTCAGAGGTGAAAGAATTGTTAAAAAGGTATTCTGTGAGATTCAACTCTTCAACCCTCCTATGGTGCCATACAATTATGTTTCAAATCCAGATGAAAGGTTGTCAATATACAGAAAGGTTGCCTCCTCAACAAAACCTGAACAACTCAAAGAGGTGATGGATGAGGTGAGGGATATGTATGGAAGGTTCCCTGAGGAGATGGAGCGATTCTTCTACTGGGCAGGAATCAGGATATCTGCATCGGAAGCAGGAATTCTTAAAATAAAGGAGATTGATTATGGTTACAGGATATATCTTGGAACTGAAATTTCAGGTGATGATATAAGAAGGATTGTGAAGAAGATAAAAGGAACCCGATTCAATTATGGAGAGAATTTGAGTATTGATGTTCCTGAAGACCATCTGTAACACCTGATAGAGATTCTCATATAGAGGTCAGGCATACACTTTCTACTTTTTGTATTCAGCAGGAATTTTCCATGTGTCTTTCATCATTTTTTAATAAGGGTTTTTAGCATGTAAAAGGAAGATTTATGGGAACAAGAGTTCAAGGTGCAGATAAAATTTTATTAAAATTACTCAGAATAAAAAGAGTATGGCATTGAAAGGATATGAGAGGTGGATGAGGAATCAGGTAAAGAAAAGGTGGAAAATCTATGCCTGACCCCATAAAACCGTAAAACATGACACGGGTTGACACATCCAGACAATCAATTTATATTTACCTTGCTGGAGGGTTAGCCTAATTGGTAAGGCGGCGGATTTGAAATCCGCTGGGTCATAGGGCCCTTGGGGGTTCGAGTCCCTCACCCTCCGTTTAATAAGGAGAGGTGGCCGAGCGGCTGAAGGCAACCGATTGCTAATCGGTTGATCCGGGAGACCGGGTCCCAGGGTTCGAATCCCTGCCTCTCCGTTTTTTTTAACAGGAGGACTTTTTGTTAAAAAATGATAGAAAAAGGTTTCTCTTGTTGCTTGTAATAATCCTGGTCTCCCTTCTGGTGAGTTTTATTCCCATCAAAGGACTTTCCCTTGCTGGTAGAAGAACCCTTGGTATTTTCGTCTTTGCAATGTTTGGATGGATAACAGAGGTTGTTCCCCTTTATGTTGTCAGTATGATTGTTGTTGCACTTTCTGCTCTGGTACTTCCACCTGTTGTTGAGGGACTTAAATATTCCTACTTTTACAGGGCACTATCATCATCAACCATTGTTCTTTTTGCAGGTGGTTTTTTCCTCGCATCAGGGATGCAGAAGTACAAGGTGGATTCCATACTCACGAACCTTGTCCTGTCAAGAACAGGGACAAAACCAGGTAGTGTGCTTTTTGGTATGATGCTCACAACTGCGTTTCTCTCCATGTGGATGTCAAACACTGCAACAACTGCCCTTATGATAACGGTTGCACTTCCAGTTATAAAGTATCTATCAGAGGGTGACCCATTCAGGACAGGTCTCATACTTGCCATTCCATTTGCTGCAAATGTTGGGGGTATAGCAACACCAATAGGAACACCTCCCAATGCCATTGCGCTCCAGATGTTGAATGCAAAAGGGATTACAATATCCTTTGGAAGATGGATGTCATGGGGGCTGCCGTTTTCTCTAATCCTGCTACTCTTTGCATGGTTTCTGCTTCTCCAATTCTTCAGGCCAGGGACTGAGAAGATTAAACTTGACATTGAAAGGGTCAAAATCACAGGAAGGCATGTTTTAGTTATAGTCACGTTTATTGTCACTGCAACCCTCTGGCTTCTATCCAGTGTATTGAAGATTTCTTCATCATTGATTGCATTTATCCCACCAGTGGTCTTCCTTTCAACAGGTATTTTGAACAGGGAGGATTTCAAGTCCATTGGCTGGGATGTGTTGATACTGATTGGAGGGGGTATATGCCTTGGCATGGCCATGCAGAAGAGCGGACTCTCTTCATGGTTTCTCCAGGTGTTGCACCTTAAAGGGGCGTCCCTGATTCTGATTATCCTTGTGTTTGGGCTGCTAACCTACATTGCTGCCAATTTTATGTCCCATACAGCAGCAACAAACCTGCTGGTTCCAATTGCCATTGCAGCAGGAGGGAACATTACACCGGTGGTTGTGTATATTGCACTCATGGCATCTGTTGCAATGGTTCTGCCGGTTTCAACCCCACCAAATGCCATTGCCTACAGTTCAGGCCTTATAAAGACAAAGGATATGGCAAGGGTTGGTGTGATTATAGGGATTCTGGGACTCATACTTGGATTACCCATACTCCTTTTACTCATGTAACCCTCCCCAGCTCAGACCCTGACATTATGACATTTTGAAGACTTATCCCTGACCGTGTTTGAAATGGATAGATTAACAGGTTAGATTCCCTGTTTCCTGGAATTAACATCCTTGCCATAGAATTCAGATTCTGTATAATGGAAGTATGAAGAGGATTCTGCTTTTATTCCTTCTGTTATATGGATGCAAACAGGAGGAGGAGAAGATAAATATACCAAGAGGGAGTGAATTCACAAAGGGATTCACTGTGTATGAGTCCATTTCCGGTGATAGAAAGTGGTTCCTTAAAGCAGATAGTGCAATAACCGAGAAGGATAGGATAAGGATATATGGGGTGCACCTGAAATTCCTTGACAGGGAAGACATCCGTTCTGTACTTACCTCGGATAGTGGATTTGTTATTGAGAAAACAGGAGACCTTATTGCATACGGAAATGTGAATGTTGTGACAAAGGATTCAGTAAAACTCTTCACAGACTCACTCTCCTGGGACAACAGGAATGAGAAGATTCTTGTTGAGGGTGTATTTCATTACACTGGTAAGGATGAGGAGTTTGAGGGTGAAGGGCTTGAGAGCGACCCTGAACTGAAGCACATTTTGATTAAGAAGAGGGTTGAAGGTAAGGGGAGGATAGAGGAATGATTATCCTGCTTCTATCTGTGAATTACACCATATCTGCTGGAAGGATGGAGATTGTGAATATGGAGAAGAGAATCTTCCTTGACACGGTTGTGGTCAGGGCAGGGGATTTCTTTTTGAGGTCGCTCTTTGGGATTGAAACAAGGAACCAGATAGAGGTCGGTAGTGGTGTGTTTGTGAGGAATAAAAACACATACTTTCTGTCTGATAGGGGTTACTATTACAGGGTTTCCGGCAGGGTTCTTGGAATAGGGAACATAACCCTTTCAAAGGAAAATCTTCTGTTTTCAGGTGATACAATTGTATATTACCCAGAAGGGGACACAGGCTGGATTAAAGGTCATTTCTTCTTTGGGTCAGATAGCCTTGTTGTGAATGGTAAAAAGGGATTTTTCACTGCTGATTCTCTTGTGGTTAAAGAAAGACCCATCACAATGATAGATTCCACGAGGATTCTATCAGACAGATTGACTTACGTATATTCTGACTCAACAGGCATATTCAATGGAGATGTTGAGGTCTTCTCAGGGGGTGTGAAGGGAAGGTGTGATAGGCTTGTGTATTTGATGAAGGGTTCTATGGGAAAGGCATATAGCACCCCTGTTTTCTTTACAGACAGGGATAGTGTTTCAGGGGATTCTGGTTATATTTACTTTGATGAAGACAGGGCACTTGTTTTTGGCGGACAGATAGTATCCAGACTGAAAGATGGGGTCAACCATGTGAAGGGGGATAGAATTCACTTCTACTACACAGAGGGGAAAATAGATTCTGTTGTGATTGAAGGCAATCCAGAAGGAGAGTACCTTGCAAATGAAACTAAAAGCAAAGGGCCTTAAGAAGGTTTACAGGGGTAGAGCAGTTGTTGATGGTGTTGATTTGAATCTCAAGGTTGGAGAGGTGGTTGGACTTCTTGGACCCAATGGTGCAGGTAAAACAACAACATTCTACATGATTATGGGATTTATCAGGCCTGAGGCTGGACAGGTTTTTCTCGGTGATGAAGAAATAACAGACCTGCCCATGCACATAAGGGCAAGGAAAGGGATAGCATATCTTCCACAGGAACCATCGGTTTTCAGAGGTTTGAGTGTTGAGGATAATCTCATGGCTGTTGCAGAGGTTTTGATAAAGGACAGGGAGAAAAGGATTCAAATTGTGGAGAGCCTTCTCAAGGAGTTCGGGATAGAGGGTATAAGAAAAACAAAGGGTGGTTCACTATCAGGTGGGGAGAGAAGGAGGGTGGAGATTGCAAGGGCACTTATAACAACACCACACTTTCTACTGCTTGATGAACCATTCACAGGGATTGACCCCATTGTCAGGGAAGATATACAGAATCTTATTTTAAAACTGAAAAATAGAGGGATTGGCATCCTGATAACAGACCACAATGTGAGGGAAACGCTTGAAATCACTGAAAGGGCATATATTATGTATGAAGGAAAGATACTGATATCAGGTGATACAAAGAGCCTGATAGAGAATGAGACAGCAAGGAAGATATACCTTGGAGAGAGGTTCAGTATATGAGTGTACAGCATGATTTTACAAGGGATTTTTCACATAAGCACATCCTGGGAGTTGAGCAGAAACTTACCCCTGAACTTGTCCACCTGCTTAAAGTTATACAGACACCGAGGCTTGAACAGATTTCCATGATATACCAGGAACTTCAGGAGAATCCATGCCTGGAACTTTCTGACTTTGAGGAGATACATCAGGATATTGATGAAGAAGAGGAGATTGATATTGAAGAGATTGCTGGGGAAAAGGATATTGCAAGATTCATTGAGGAGGAACTTCCATATTACTTTGAGCCAACAAGGGAGGAGGAGGAAGGTTTAAGGGAACAGTTTGTCCATCAGCCTACATTAAAGGAGCACCTTGATGGAGAATTAAGGCTGCATGTGACAGACCCTGATGAAATAGAGATTGGTGAGTTTATTATTGAATACATTGATGAACATGGGTTTCTCAAGGCATCAATCCAGGATATTTCAAAGGCAACAGGTGCAAGCCCTGAAAAGGTGGAGAAGGTTCTGAAGATAATCCAGTCCTTTGACCCACCTGGTATTGCGGCAAGGGATGTGAGGGAGGCGTTGATTATCCAGGTTAAAAGAATGGGTATGGATGGTCTGATTTTGAGGATACTTGAGGAGGCATATGATGAATTTAAGAAGATGAATCTTCAGGGAATAGAAAAAAAATTGGGTGTGGATATAGAAGAGATACGTGATGCAGTTGAATTCATAAGGAGTATAAATCCTGTGCCTGCAAAAGGCAGATGGGGTGAGGTGAGTTATGTGGTTCCCCATGTAATTGTTGAGGAGGATGGTGATGATTACAGAATTATCCTTAATGAATATGACCTTCCTTTTATCAGGATTAGCCCTGTCTATCTTGAAATGCTAAAAAATCCAGAGAATTACGATAAAAAGACATTAGAGTTTGTTAGGGAGAAAATGCGCAAGGCAATTCTCTTTCTCAGGGGTCTTGAACTTTCAAGGGAGACCTTCAAGAAGATAGTTGAATACATCATAGAAAGACAGAAGGAGTTTCTCAAGAAGGGTATAATGTACAAGAAGCCTTTAAGGATGAGGGAGATTGCCGAAGCAGTGGGTGTACATGAATCAACTGTCTCAAGGAAGATACAGGGTGTTTACATCCAGACACCAAGGGGGGTTTTCAGATTGAAAGACCTTTTAAGTAAAGGGGTTGGTGAGGATGAACTCTCAAGGGATATGATAAAGGAGAGGATAAGGCTGATTATTGAGAATGAGAGGAAGGAAAGACCTCTGAGTGATGGTGAAATTGCTGAGATTCTCAGGAGAGAAGGCATAAGTATTGGCAGAAGAACCGTTGCAAAGTACAGAGGAGAACTGGGGATTCCCCCTGCAAACATAAGGAGGAAGATGAATGCTTAAAGGTTCTATTGTTGCCCTATCAACCCCGTTCAAGGATGATGGGGTGAACATTGATACATTGAAAAAATTGATTGAGTTTCACAACAAAAACCACACAGATGGAATACTTGTGCTTGGAACAACAGGTGAGTCACCCACAATAAGTGATAAAGAAAGGGAGGAGATAGTTGCCACAGCACTATCACTATCAAAATCTCCTGTAATTGTAGGCACAGGAACAAACTCCACAGAAAAGACGATAAAGATGACAAAGAAGGCATGGGAACTTGGTGCAGAGTATGCACTTGTTATCACCCCCTATTACAATAAACCCAATCAGGAAGGTCTGTACCAGCATTTCAGGAGGGTTGCAGAGGCAGTGGACATAAAGATTATTATATACAATGTGCCGTCACGTACAGGTATATCAATTCTTCCTGAGACCGTTGCAAAACTTGCAGAGATAAAAAACATAGTGGGGATAAAGGAGGCAAGCGGTAACCTGAAGAATATGACAGAGATTATCCAGTTCACCCCTGACGACTTTGTCCTTCTATCAGGGGATGACTTCCTTACACTCCCTATTATGTCAATAGGTGGAAAGGGTGTGATAAGTGTTACAGCAAATGTTGTGCCTGAGAGGGTTCACATGTTCACACGGTTATGCCTTGAAGGGAAGTTCACAGAGGCCCAGAAGATGAACTACGAAATCTATGAACTCTCAATGGCCATGTTTATTGATACCAACCCTATACCGGTGAAAGAAGCCCTGAATCTCATGGGATTTGATATGGGAGAGCCAAGACTTCCTCTTGTTAAACTTGGGGAGGAGAAGAGGGAAAAACTCAAAGGCATACTGAAAAAGTATGGTGTGATATGACAGAGATAAATCCAGATAAGGAAGATATTGAGGCAATAAAGCACTTTCTTGAAGAAAGGGAAAAGATTAAACGGATTGTTGGTAGGATTGGAGGGAAACCAACCAGATATGAGAGAATCATAAATGCCACTTTTTTTGTTCTCCTTGTCATCTCTTTTATAATTCCCCTCATTTTTCACGGTCAGACAATGAGGCTTCTCTCCATTGAGTTTGGTGTTCTCTTAATCTCCTTGAAGATTCTTTACTCCCTTGCTAATGAGGCAAAGGTCGCCCATTTCCAGTTCTGGATACTCTCCACAATTGAGTGGAGGTTGCATGATATGAACAACAAGATAACAGAAATAGCAGATGAATTAAAAAGGAGGATAGATGAGATTGATAGTGACAGGAGGGAAGGGAAGGATGGGGAAGGTGGTGGTGGAGATGGCAGAGGAAGAGGGGATGGAGACAGTAGTGGTTGACCCTGAAGGCGAGATTAGAAGTATCAACCAGGTTATCCAAACAGTGGATTGTGTGGTTGATTTTTCATCCCCACAGGGAACCAGGGAGGCAGTGGATTTCTGTGTTGAGAAGGGTATTCCCCTTGTTTCAGGAACAACGGGATTTGACCCTGATGAGATGTTTAAGGGTCCATCAGAAAAAATCCCCATCCTCTATGCTCCAAATTTTTCTCCAGGTGTGAATCTTTTATTCTTTCTCCTGAAGAATATACCGGAGGGAATGAGAGGTTTCTTCCATCCAGCACTCCTTGAAATACACCACTCAGCAAAAAAGGACAAACCAAGTGGAACAGCAAAGAGGTTTGCAGGGATAATGAATATAGATGATGTGTTCTCCATAAGGGGTGGTGATGAACCTGGTATCCACACCATCTATCTTATTGGAGAAGGGGAGACACTTGAGATAACCCACAGGGCAAGGAGCAGAAGGATATTTGCAAGGGGTGCAATTGAGGGGGCAAAGTGGATACAGGGGAAGGGTAGTGGACTTTACTCCATGGAGGATGTATGGAATATGAAGAGATAGCCAGAATAATCTCAGAGGCTGAGAAAAAGACACCTGCTATTGTTTATCTAAGGGGAGAGATTGATGAGGATAATGCAAAACAGTCTGGTGTAAAGGTTTTCAAGTCGGGTGATTATATCCTTATAGGTGACTGGGAGAGGATAAAACAGGTGATAAAAAAGACAGAGGAGATCCATGTTGAATTGAAGGGGAGATACTCAGCACTTCCACTTGCAGACCTGAGAAGGTTTCAGGCAAGGATTGAACCTGGTGCAATAATCAGGGAGGGTGCTGAGATAGGTAAGGACTGCATAATAATGATGGGTGCAGTGATTAACATAGGAGCAGTTGTTGGCGAAGGCACCATGGTTGACATGAATGCGGTTATTGGTGCAAGGGTAATCATAGGTAAGTACTGCCACATAGGTGCAGGTTCTGTTATTGCAGGTGTGCTTGAACCTCCATCAGCAAGGCCTGTGATTATTGAGGATAGAGTCTTGATTGGTGCAAATGCAGTTGTTCTTGAAGGCGTCAGAATAGGAAGGGGTTCAATCGTTGCTGCTGGAGCAGTTGTGATTGAAGAGGTTCCAGAGGGTGTGGTTGTTGCAGGGATACCTGCAAAGGTGATTAAGAAGGCGGATGATGTGCAGGAGGATAAAAAGTCAATTTTAAAAGAATTGAGAAAGAGGTGAAAACTGGGTAAAAAGAAAAAGAAGAAAAACAGAGGGGAGAAGTACCCTGCAACAGAGGCAGGTGTTCTTGATTTTTTCAGGAAGAACAAGAGAGACCTGCTCACACTTAAGCACATAATCAGGGCTATAGGGAAGCAGGCAGGTGCAGTCCTAAAAAAACTCTTACACCAGGGTAAGGTTATTAAAGTAGGAAAGAGATATGGTATTCCTGAAAGACTGGGAATGATTAAGGGTAGGTTTGATGGTAAGTTTTCTGGATATGGGTTTGTTATACCTGAGGATGGTACACCAGACATCTTTATTCCCCCTGGAAGCACTGGTATTGCCCTGGATGGTGACCTTGTGCTTGCAATCAAGACAAGAAAGAGAAAGGGCAAGTGGGAAGGAAAGATAATAAAGGTGCTTAAAAGGGGAAGGGAGAGGTTTGTTGGAAGGGTTGTTGTTGAAGACAATATCATATTCATAGAGCCATTTGATAAAGACATTCCCTATTTCTTCTATCCATTGAATGCAAGAGAGAAAAAACTGAAACAGGGGGAGGTTGTCCTTTTTGAGATTGCGGGATGGACAAATCCAAAATATTCTCCACCCTGCAGGGTTATAAGAAGGGTCAGAAAGAGAGAACTTGAGAAGACCGTTCTTGAGGAGGAGTTCTCATTAAAGAAGGGATTTCCTGAAAAGGTTTTGAAATCCATTGAAAAAATAAATGTTGTGATAAGAAAGGATAGGGAGGACTGGCGAAAACAATTTGCCATCACGATTGACCCTGAGGACGCAAAGGACTTTGACGATGCCATCGCACTTGAAAAGAAAAGAGGATACTATTACCTCTTTGTGCATATAGCAGATGTATCAGCATTTGTTGAAAAGGGAAGCAGTATAGACAGAGAGGCAGAGAAAAGGGGATGCA
>Ga0190359_1000787_pt1 | contig 21088 bp, 17 predicted proteins | sample 48721823_MG_FD_161269 | JGI IMG/M metagenome (GOLD analysis project Ga0190359, IMG submission 161269) | Hydrothermal vent microbial mat bacterial communities from Southern Trench, Guaymas Basin, Mexico - 4872-18-2-3_MG | ecosystem: Environmental > Aquatic > Marine > Hydrothermal vents >... | reverse complement strand
CCATTATTAAAAGAACGTTGTTTCACTGCACTGGGGAGCGCGCTCCCCAGTGCAGTGAAAGCCGGAGCTCGTGACCTCCTTAATACTTTTATCATGAAGTATATCAACTGTTTAGCCATTTTTTCGTTTCTTTTGCACGATAAGACATTCCGTTCATATTGATAATATGAGCTTTATGGGTTAACCTGTCGACCATGGCAGCAGTCAGTACCGGATCACCAAAAATTTCACTCCACCGGTCAAAAGACAGATTTGTAGTAATGATTGTTGATTTTCTTCCCGCCCTTAGCGATAGATGACTGAACAGCATCTCTGCACCCTCTTTATCAAAGGATATGTACCCAAATTCATCACATATAACCAGATCAAATTTTTCAAACCTCCCTTCCAGGGTGCGCAAGGTTTTCTGGGATCTGCTCTCGCGTATTTGTGTAATCAAACGGGGTACAGTGGTAAAAAACACCCTGTAATCCTCCATGCATGCCTTTATTCCCAGTCCTACGGATAAATGTGTCTTACCTGTTCCAGGATTGCCGGCCAGTATTACATTTTGTCCATTTTTGATGAACTCCAGACTTTCCAGATTATCGATTTTTGCCTGTGCATTTTCAGGTAGCTCTTCGCGTTGAAGATCCTGCAGGTACTTCTTATAGGGGAAGCCTGCCTGGCGGATCCGGGCACTTTTACGATTCTTTATCCTGGTTTCAAACTCATCTTCCAGAAGCGCCAGCAGGTAATCTTCATAGCCGGATTTATCCTTAATGGCCTCCCGGGCATGGGTAGCGTAATTATTCTTGATGGCGGGAAGCCTCAGCTCTTTGGTATAAGCTGTGATTTTTTCTTTTGTATTGGTTGGTATCATCTTATTTCGTTTTTACAGATTATCATCTTTTCTAATAGTTCAGTAATAAATTTAACTGCTCAAGCTGTGCGCGTGATTGCTGAAGTATCTGATCATCATTATCCAGAACAGGCGCATAAACCTCATTTTTTTGCATACACAGCGTTTTAATCTTATCAACAGAGATATCATGCGCACTGATCTGTTTAAGTCTGTCAATGGCTTGGGTAACCTTGTCAAAAGCATAGTCATGATCCTTCAGAAAAATCAACAGCTCAACAAAATCTTTTGGAGTATCCTCAAAATATTGATTGAAAATACGCCTCACTTTCTCTGGAGCCGATGCCATTGCCTGCGAACCGGCCAGTGCGCCTGGTTTGAGCCTGAGAGTATACAGGTAATGATCCAGGTTGATGTACCACCCTTGCCGGGTGTACTGGCGCTCATGCCAGCATATCTTACGGTTTTCATGGTAACAATGCAATTTCTCCGGATATACTTTAACATCCACTATCTTACCCACCAGATGATCCGGCACACTGTATCGATTGGTGGCATAGGTAATCACGGAGTATTTATCCACCTTGCATTGTTCCATCTGACCACAATCAAAGCTGGGAGGAGCCGGGGCCAGTTGTTTTTTCTCATCTTCCAATAGATCAATGGATCTTTTACCCTGGTTATCCCGGCTAAAACGAGTGTTAAGCCGGTTGCAGGTACCTGCTAACCTGACATTGGCCGCTTCCAGGGTAGGAAAACGATCATTGTTGCTGAATGCCTTTCGCCTTACAAACTCAACGCTGCGTTCAACATGCCCTTTCTCATTGCCACTGGCAACATTACAAAAACGAAAATGAAATTGGTAATAGGTGGATAGCTTCAGTAATGCTTCGGTGGGCTCCTTTTCCGACGGACCTACAAACTTGCGTATGGCAACCCGCATATTATCGTAAACCATGGTATGAAAAACACCACCAATATGCTCGAAGAACAGAACATGCGCCTGTAAAAACGCCGCAGTATCCTGCCGGTGAAATAGTACCGCATAGCGATAATTGCTCATGGCTGGTGTAAATACAGCCATGCAGAGCGTCTGTAACTTTCCCCCTATCTCAAGCTTAACCTCACCCCAGTCAAACTCGCAAACATCTCCCGGATTATATACCTGACGGATAAAGGCTTCTCTTCTTTTGACCTGTTTTCTGTTTATGTGTTTACATACCGTTGTGTATCCGATATTATAACCCTGTTCATGCAGGTGTTCCAAAATATCGATCTTCTTCATCACCTGCTTATGTAAACCACGGCTGCGCTTCTCTTCATTGACTTGCAATAACCGGTCAACTTCCCGGCTTATTTCATCAGTGAACTTTTTATTTTCCCGATTGCTGCTATCGTATTTGGGGATCTTGACAATCTCCTCAATTAGTACTTCGTCTGCCTCTGGTGTATCGGATAACTTTCCCCTGGCTTTCCTGTATTCTGTCAGGTAACGACGTACCGTCTCACGGTTTATCCCTAATTCCCGGGATATTCTACGTTCTGAATAACCGTCCCGGTACCTGAGTAGGATAATTTTTTGCTTTGTACTCATTCTTATCATTTTTTAGTCTTCCCTCATTTGTGAAAAATGAGTGAAGATAAGCATTGATAAGTGGTATGGTTTTCAACTGAAATTTGGTATGGTTTTCAACCGGTATATACAATATTTGACACAAAGGATCATGAATTAAAATATCTGGATTTACAAAAAAGGATCAGAAAAAGATATGTCAGGAAAAAGAGTAATGAAAGTAAAAGTTTTGAAACATCGATATTTTTAAAGACAGAAAAATATTCTGCCAAAATATATCATAAGGGAAGTGAATACGAAAGTAAGAATGGAGAATTAAGTCATCACAGGAAGATGAATGAAAAAGCAAAAAAGACAATATTCCAGGTTGATAACGAATATGACGAAAATGGAAAACTTATTAAGGAAGGATTAAGAAGCATATCAGACAGAATGTTAAGATATGAGATAACATTTAGAAACAGCCACTTAAGTTATATCTTCAGACGAAAGATGTTTGCTGTTGGCTGTCCTATATTAAGCGGATTAAAAGCGGATTATAAGAAGGTAAAAGCTATTCTTGATAAATGCAAAAGAGAAGCAAGTAAGGATACGGTGGCAAACCTTGATTATTTAGACCCAAGGATTGAGAAGGAACTAAAAAGTAACTATTTGGATCAGTACAACAAACTGCCCCAACCCCAAAGAAAGAACCATAAAATCTACGAATCAATAATGAACCAAAGAGTATCTTTCAGACTCGAGATTGATAAGGAAACAATAGAGGACAACAAGACATTATCCAACTTGAAGCTGGATAAGTCAGGAAAGCCTATAGTTCCTAAAAGAACGATTTTTGATGATCGGGTATTCAATCACCTGGTAAGAGAATTCCTGGATTTCATGGAACAATACAAGATTAACAGCAAAGAAAAGTATAACAATTACCAGCAGAAAATAATTGATTATAATTCAAAGGTTGAGCAATGGAATTATTTTAACCCGGATAAGAAGAAACAAAAGATAAGTGAAAGCAGGGTAAATAAAATATTATTACTTCTTCAGCATCACACAATTGATGAGCTTTTGTATTAGCCCCTTAAATAGCTGGACAAAAAACTAAAAACAGATTAGTAGATTGTTCAACTTAAAAATTAAATTAGGGCTATGAAAAAAAAGAGAGTTTTTACGGCAGAGCAAAAAATGGAAGTTTTGCGGGAAGCAGAAAAGAATGGGATGCTTGCCACCTGTCGCAAATATGAGATTGCACAAAGCTTGTATTATCGCTGGAAGAGGCAGTTTGATCAAAACGGTATTGATGGTCTACAGGGCCAGTACTACAGGATTGATCCCCATGTAAAGGAACTTGAGAAGGAAAATGAGCGGTTAAAAAAGATCATTGCCAAACAGGCCCTGGAGCTAGAAGTAAAAAGTGAGCTGCTAAAAAAAACTCAATTTCGAGGCAGGAAAAACGTCTGATAATCAGCAAATACAAAACTCGAAGCTCCATTGTATCACTTAGCTCATGGACCGGTCTTCCCAGAAGCAGCTGGTATTATAAGCCTACAGATGGAAAGAGAGGGATTCCGCCCAGTACTCATACACAAAAAACAGACGGAAGTAAGGTTAGTAATGATGCTGTGCTGAATGATGTCAAGAAGATTCTTAGTGGAGATTTGGGTTATTATGGTTATGAAAAAACAACCTGGGAGTTACACGACTTGGGATATATTATTAATAAGAAGAAGGTATACAGGCTAATGAAGGAAGCTAACTTACTATTGATACAGGAACGTATTACAACTAAAGGACAGCGTCAATTTATCCAGTTCCGGTGTGTGGATCCGGAACAACCTCTGGAGTACCTTTGTATGGATATTAAATATTTGTATATCGATGCTGAGAAGCGGTTTGGATACCTTCTGACGGTGATGGATATATGTACCCGGTTCGTGGTAGGTCATACGCTCAAATACAGTATAAAGAAGACTGATGTTGTGCTCTTACTGGATGGTATACTCCAGGGACTTAAAGCCAAAGGAGTTATTATACGCAATGATAACGGGAGCCAATTCCTGGCGCATATTGTGAGGAAATACCTTGATAAAATGAACGTAATACAGGAGTTTACACATATTGCCACACCTGAGGAGAACTCTTATATCGAGTCTTTGCACAGCAGCCTGGAGAGGGAACTTATTCATCGTAACTGGTTTGAGAATATCTATCACGCCAGGATGCTGGTTCATGATTATTATCAGGTGTATAACTTTAAACGGAAGCACCGGTCACTGAAAAAACGGAGTCCGTACCACTATATAAAAACTTTTTTCCCGGATTTCTCTGATAAACATCCCTTTGCATTTACCGGAGATTTGTCAAGAGTAGCTTGGGATTGCGAAGAGGATCGTGGGGCTACTTGTCTTGCTCTTGACGAAAATCCGGAAAATGATGAATTTGTGAATCAGAAAAATCAGGATTTATTACTAAATTGAAAAACAAAATTTGTCCAGTTTATTGGGGGTCGGCACACAACATATTGAAAATGTTTGTATATCAGCAATATGTGGAAATAGAATGAAATTAGAGGAAAGTTTAATTTGTTCCAGTATAGTTCCAGCCATGATAAAAGCAAAAGCCCCAATATTATTGCATATCAGGGCTTTAATCTTTCTTTCCTGTTGACCCGCCAGGGCTCGAACCTGGACTCTTCTGAACCAAAATCAGACGTGTTGCCAGTTACACCACGGGTCAATCACTACCTTTTAAGGTGCTGCAAAAATAGAAAAAAATAAGCTAATTATCCAAATCTCCGATTTTTGTGCATGTAAAACATATTGCAACAGGATATAGCATCTCCTCTTTTTTATAACTTTAACAATCATAGCCTGCCTTTTGGCACAGCATTTGACGTTTCCCTTATAATATTTAATAATAGTAAAACCCTCTGACCAATGGGGCTGAAACCCCGAAAAAGTATTATCGTGACCGGTAAGCATGGCTTTTTTGTTCTTCTTTTATCTGTTTTTGCTCTTGTTCCTCTTTCAGCACAGGAAGAAGATCAAAGGGCAACTGATCTGCTCCGGCTCTACTTTGATAATGTTTACGGGGATGATGAAAGACTTATAACCGGCCACTTCTATTATGGACCTGCAAAGGGCTCGATCAAAGGCCATCCTTACTATTTTGACGATTCATGGAAAAATGGGATCATTGAAACAGATGATGCTGTTTTCGAGGGCCTCCGGGTAAAATATGATATCTGCATTAACAGGTTAATACTCAATTATACTACAACTGATAATGCCTCCTGCCAGATAGGTCTCAATTCAGGAAAAATAAACAGGGTGAAGATTACCGACACCGAGTTTATCCCGCTTCCCGGATCCAGTGATTCCACGGGAATACCCTTCGCTCAGCTTATAAGCAACGGACCGGTAAAATACCTTGTTACCAGGGAAAAGTCACTTGAAATATCAAGCAGCACAGGCTCGCCCGACTATGAATACAAGGAATATGTCAGACAGTACCTTTGGCATGACGGCACTTTGAAACGGTTCAAAAGTAAAAATACTCTTTACAGAGCATTCCCGGAGATTAAAGGACGGCTAAAAAGATTTGTGAGGCAAAATTATCTCTACTTAATCCGGAACAAGATTAATGACCGCAAAATGCTGATTGATTATTGTAATCATTTACTTTCGGGCAATGATGAATAGGATCTTTACCATATTGCTCCTTATCTTACTTTCTGCTGCATCAGCTTACTCCCTGCAGCCGGCAGGTAATTCAACCGCGTACTTCTGCACTGAAAGTTCAGCTATACCCTCACCAGCCCGGCAAAGCTCCCGGGATGATCATCCGTTGATCACAGCCAGCTACAAAAATACACCTTTCAAAGTATTTGTATCCGACCTTAAGGAAAGATACGGAATCACAATATATTTCCGTCCCGAATGGGTTGAGGAACTGACGGTAACAGCTTCTGGCGATTCAATACACCTGGGCACACTCCTGGAGGATATCCTTTCACCTCTTGATCTTCATTTCGTTTACCGTGGCAAGGGGCAATACTTCCTCACCGGTACTGTTTCCATCACCGGCGACTTCATGGCTGTGACAACGGAGCCTGAGGAACCTGACCCCGGCCCTGAGCCGGGCGACATTACCGGCCAGTACTCATATGAAAAGAAAATCAGGCATGCTACGGTAGGTTCTCCGGAAAATGTCAGAACAGGCTTAGCCCTCCTTTCCGGGCGTATCACCTCGGCAACTTCCGGTGAGCCTGTTCCGGGGGCCACTGTCATCATAGAAGGTACCAGTAAAGGGGAGATCTCGGATGGTGAGGGATTTTATGCCATGCGTCTCGAGGCTGGTGAGACCTATAATCTGACTGTTTCGTGCATGGGCATGGAAAAAGAAACCTATATCCTGGATTTCAACTCTACCGGCACCCTGAATATAGAGTTACAGGAACAACTTATAGATATTCGTGAGGTTGTTGTAAAATCAGGGCGCCACGATAATGTGAGGGGTATGCAGATGGGCTTCCAGAGGATAGATATCAGGGAAATAAAGTCAATACCCGTTGTAATGGGTGAGCGTGACATTCTGAAAGTGGCACAGCTGATGCCAGGCGTTCAAAATGTCGGCGAAGGCTCATCGGGATTTAACGTCAGGGGCTCGGGCAGTGACCAGAATCTTTTCCTTATAAACGAGGTACCAGTATTGAACACAGGTCATCTTTTTGGTTTCTTTTCAGCCTTTAATTCCGACATGATAAGCGACTTCACCCTATATAAAAATAATTTCCCCGTTGAGTATGGAGGCCGACTGGCATCAATTTTTGAGATCTCAACCCGGAAAGGTAATAAGAAAAAGTTCGGGGCAAGAGGGGGTATAAGTCCCGTAACAGCTTCCCTCCTGGCAGAGACACCAATTGTAAATGACCGCTCATCCATTGTCTTCGCCGGGCGATCAACCTATTCAGACTGGATACTGAAAAGGCTTGACTCACCTGAACTAAAATCAAGTAATGGCTCCTTCTATGACCTGATGACTTCTATACATGTTATCCCCTCGGAATCATCATCGCTCCAGGTATTCGGGTACTACAGTAAGGACAGGTTCGCCCTTGCCGGTACCGACAGGTATATGTATGAAAACGCCGGCAGCTCCGTGGTATATGACCGCAAGCTCAATGAGCGATGGACAATGAGCAGTGCCGCTGTCTTCAGCCGTTATACCAATCAGCATACCAGCATTGAAAATCCTTTCACGGCATGGCAGCACAGGTTCATAGTTAATCACCGTGAACTTAAAACCAGGGTTACCGGCTATAAGTGGTCTGATCATACAATCACTGCCGGTGCAGGCATTATTTCCTATGCACTTAACCAGGGCTCATACGATCCCTATGGTAACGAATCAATACTGGCTCCCTTATCCCTTGGCAGGGAACAGGGGCTGGAATTGTCATTCTACGGAGCCGATGAATATGCTATAGGGGACAGGCTCACGCTTTACGGAGGAATACGGCTTAACCTATACAAATATCTTGGTCCCAATAATATCTATACCTACTCCCCTTCACTGCCCAAAGCACCTGAACATATTACAGATACTACGTCATACAAGGCGTTGGAAACCATTGAGAACCGCGGAGGGCCTGACTACCGTATTTCAGCCAACTACACATTCTCACCCACGGCATCTGTCAAGGTGAGCTTTAACAGGATGAGGCAGTATCTCTTTATGCTTTCCAACACCATAGCGATATCTCCCACTGACAGGTGGAAGCTGGCTGATCCACATATAGAACCTCCCCTGGCCGACCAGTTCAGCCTTGGCTTCTATAAAAACCTTCCCCGCAGGGCACTTGAGATATCGGCCGAACTGTACTATAAAAAGACACAGAACCAGGTAGAGTACCGTGACGGTGCTGACCTTATACTGAATCCACTGTTTGAAACAGCGGTGGTACGGGGAGAACAGGAAGGATGGGGGGCAGAGATACTGCTCAAGAGGAACGCGGGAAGGCTGACAGGATGGATGAGTTATACCTATTCACGGTCATTTGTAAGGGTAAACGGAGAAAATTCCTGGGAGAAGATAAACGACGGGAATGTTTACCCCTCAAACTACGATAAACCCCATTCATTCAACTTTGTCGGGACACTCAGGATATCGCGCCGCTTCAGCATATCAGGCAATGTTGTTTACAGTACCGGCAGACCTATAACATATCCCACAGGCCTGATATCCATAGATGGTGAGAGGGGAATAATTTATTCCGGGAGGAATGAATACAGAATCCCTGATTACTTCAGGGCTGATGTGTCACTGAACATCGAAGGCAACCTGCTGAAGGAAAAATTTGCCCATGGCTCATGGATGATATCCGTTTACAATGTAACGGGACGTCGTAATGCATATTCGGTATATTTTAAAAATGAAGGAGGGAGTTTAAAAGGCTACAAATTGTCGATATACGGAACCCCAATATTCACAGTCAGTTATAATTTCAAACTGGGCAACTATGCGGTTAATTAAGTACATATTATTAATATCTGTTACCGGTTCATGGCTTCACGGATGCATTGACCCCTATTTCCCTGATGACCTCAAATATGAGAAGATGTTGTTTATTGAAGCAAGAATTACCGATGAACCCGGTTTCACTCCATACGTATCCTTTAAACATAGCTCCTCTATTGCTGGTTATGATCCCTGGAGCGGGCAAAATCCCTGGAACAGGCCTGCAGAGCCTTTAATCAACACCTCGGGTGCCACTGTCCATGTTGAAAACATGCAGGGCCAAAGATGGTATTTTACAGAGGAAAATATTGCATGGCTGGTGCCGGGACCCTGGCCGGCTTCAGGTTCCTATTATACTCTTACGGATCCTGATTTCACGCTGGTGGAAGGTGAAAGTTACATGTTACACATTGAAACACAGGATGGACACATATTTGAATCACAGTATGAAAAATATTTACCCTCACCCCCTGTGGAAGAGATCAACTATACTTATGAGACATGGGAGACCAGTGAAACAGGGGATGCCACGGACGGCTACCGTTTCTATGCAAGCACACGCTCAGATGACCAGGACCCCCTTTACCTCAGATGGTCCCTTGATGCAAGCTACGCCTATATGGTACCATATATTGCCTCCTATTACTGGACCGGTAGTGCATTGATTGATACTACTAACGATGGAAGGAGGCTTTGCTTCATGGATGAGACTGTCAATGGTATTTTCACCGGTACTTCGGAAGGACTGGCAGCAAACAGGGTAATCAATGCGCCTCTCCATGGGGTGTCACGTTATGGTGACCGCCTGCAGGTCAAGTACAGTCTGCATGTAAAACAAATACGCATACCATCTTCAGCCTACCGTTTCTGGAATGACCTTAAGTCGCTCCTTTATGAAACCGGGGGCTTATACGAAACGGTGCCTTTCAGGTTATCGGGTAATATTTCCTGCGTCTCACATGATGATTTCAAAGTTGCCGGACTCTTTGAAGTTGCCGGAGTTTCCGAAACGAGAATTTTTGTACCCAATCCGGGCGAATTCAGGGTAGTTACTGACCGGTGCGTGCCGGATACCATACAAATATTTGAATGGAACCAGTTACCTGCCGGCTCATGGATAATGGAGGAAGTCCCTTATCTGATTACAGCCGACAGGGAATGTTTTGATTGCACCGCAAAGGGAGGATACACAGGGGTACCCTCTTTCTGGGAAAAATAAACCAAGAGTAAAGATGAGTCGATTAAAAATAAAAAATACCGGAACATTAGTATTGGTATCCGCCCTGGCTCTATGCCTGCTTCTGCCCTGTTATATTGCCCCAGCCCAGGATAATAAAACATCCGGCCCCTTCAATGCCGAGACCGTTTTATTATCCACCGACCGCTCGGTATACCTGGCCGGCGAAACAATCTATCTCTCTGCTACCGTTCTTGAATCTGATAATTTCACCGTTTCAGGCTTGAGCAGGGTAGTCCGCATTGAATTAATGGGCAGTGAGGGCAAAACAGGTGTACGGGAGATATTATATTCAGCTAACGGCCGTATGGCCGGCACCATAAAACTACCGGAAAACCTGGCCACGGGCTGGTACCGACTGAGGGCCTACACATCATGGATGAGAAATTACGGTCCTTCATTTTTTTCATATAAGGATTTACGTCTTATCAATCCCGCCGATGCCGGCAACCTTACGGACTATACCAGAGATGATACTCTCATGGTATCGCTGGTTACGGGAAACGGCACAGCCCTCAGCGGTGCACGAAACCATTGTGCGGTGCGGAGTATAAGCCACAGGGGAAGGGCCATGGCAGTAAGAGGATCACTTGTCTCATCACGCAATGATACAGTGGCTCATTTTTCAACCGGCAGTACCGGGTGGACCAGTCTTGACTGGACACCTGAACCCGGTGCCACATACCATATTGTAATTGAGTCAGATCCGGGAATGCCGGTATTTACAGAAGTACCACAACATTCTGACGATGCTGTATCGGTAACAATTACAGACCCCCGGCTTCAGGACGATGATCACAGTAAAGACAGAAATATTACACTTACCCTTAGCGGTAATATACCCGACACCGGTATTAAATTACTGGTTCATCGCGTAAGCAGCTGGTACATCTTCAATGAGGCGATCCCGCGCAGCAAGCGTTTAAGCTTTGTCATTCCCACAGCTAACCTTCCGGATGGGCTTATGGCTTTCTCTTTTCTTAATGAAGACAACCAGGTTTTTGCTTCGGGTCTGTGGATAAAAGGCGATCCCCTGTCAGGACGGGGCTATGTAACAACAAAGGCCAAAGCCGGGGAAAACGGCACAGGCCTGCTCACTGAATACCGTACAGGATCAGAAAAAACAGAAGGTTTTTATACCCTTGCCACCAGGAGGCGTGAGCCGGCTGAAATCTCCGATAGTTACCTGGGGGCAATTCCCGGATGGCCGGCTACATGGCTTATCCCTGCCGGCAGGGATGAAAGGGAAGGATGGCTGATAGCAACAAGATATACTGATTCTGTAGCTGAATCCTTCTTTATTGAAGGCCAAAGCAAGCCCCTGGTACCGGTGTTAAATTTCAGCGATGTAAAAGACACCAGGCAATCCATGGTTGAGTACCTGCCTGAGACAAGGGGAATTAAGCTCAGCGGTACTTTATCCTTTGAGGATGGCAGGCCCGCTGGTTTTCAGAAGCTTTCACTTACGGGACTCAATGATAATCTTTTCATAACAACCAGCACATTTCCTGACGGCCGATTCCACTTTGCCTTCCCCGGCAGGAAAGGATCAAAGGATATGATTCTTTCGCATATCACCAGGCCTGCAAGGAAAATGAACCTCACTTTAAGCTCCGGATTTGATTCCCGTACCAGCGAACTGCCACCTCAAAATATATATCTGACTGATGAAGAAATAAAATATGTTAACAGTTTGATTATTGATAGCCGCCTGGAAAATATCTATCGTGACACCACTGATAGTACACGGCCCCCTGATCCCGGGAAATCCACAGAAAAGGCCATGTTTTACGGAAATCCTGACCGGGTTGTCTATATAGATGACTATATCAAGCTCCCTGATATGAGAGAGCTTATATTTGAAGTTGTTCCTTTCGTGTCTGTCAGAAAAGAAGGTGATGACTATTCATTGAAAGTAATAAGCGAAAACCCTCAACCCGGAACCTATGATCCTGTTATCCTTATCGACGGGATTCCCCTGCTCAGTTTCAACCGCTTCCTGGACCTTCCGCCCGATCGCTTTAAAAGAATAGATATCATAAACTCTATTTACATCCATGGCAACCAGATTTTTTCAGGTGTGGTAAATTTTATCTCCCGCAACGGAGACCTTGCCGGACTTGATCTTCCCGGGGGATCGCAGATAATATCGCTTGATATTCCCGGTCCTTCACCTGGGGGAGAACTTGTAAAATACAGCAATTTTTTACCGGGCATACCCACCCTGGAACCTACGCTGTCATACATGCTGCTTACAGACACCGGGGAAGCTTCATTCTCCTATACCGGTAATCCGGCCAATGGAAGATATATAACGATTCTTACTGGTATTGATGGTGAGGGAAGGTGGGTCTCCTCATCTTCTGACTTTGAGATCAGGGGTCTTTACCTCAGGTGAAAAGAGATCAGGTTCATTTACCTCCCAGAGGCTGGGCATCTCATCATTAAATTTTTGTACTATGGCTGACATGACAGTCTCGCGCAGGAAACGCGATTTGTTCTTCACCCTGTAACGCTGGCAGTATATATTCAAAGCCCTCATCTCACGGTTATTCAGCATTATGGTGAGGCGATTGCTTCTCTTCAGTTTTTCTTCTTTTATCTTAAGTCGTCTCAATACAGGCTCTTATGATAAACTGTCATAAAATTATGATTTTAACGGCTTTAAGCCTCCTTACCGTGGAATACTTATTAACAAAAACAAAGCAGCCAGACCACAACAATCTGGCTGCCTGTTAATTATATATTTATAACTTATAAAATACCTCTTGCATTAAGGTCATCAAAGGCCTCTTTCAGGCGCTCAACAAAGGCTTCTTCACCCTTTCTGAGCCATACCCTCGGGTCATAGTATTTCTTGTTTGGCTTATCCTCTCCTTCAGGGTTACCAATCTGCCCCTGGAGGTATTCCCTTTTTTCCCCGGCATACTTTCTAACCCCGTCCCAGAATGCCCACTGCATATCGGTATCAATATTCATTTTTACGGCACCGTATTCTATTGCTTCCTTAATAAGGTGTTTTTCCGAACCTGAGCCACCGTGAAAAACAAAGTTAACTGGCTTATCGCCGGTCCGGAATTTTTTCTTAATATATTCCTGGCTGTTCTTCAAAATGACAGGCTTCAGTTCAACGTTTCCGGGCTTATACACACCATGAACATTACCGAAGGCCGCAGCTATGGTGAAGTTCGTACTTATTTTTGACAATTCTTCATAAGCATAGGCCACCTCTTCAGGCTGGGTATAGAGTCTTGAACTGTCGACACCGGAATGATCAACACCGTCTTCCTCACCGCCTGTTACTCCGAGTTCAATCTCAAGTGTCATGCCCATCCTGTCCATTCTTTCAAGATATTCCTTGCATGTTGCAATATTTGCCTCAATGGGTTCTTCCGAGAGGTCAAGCATATGCGAACTGAACAAGGGTTTTTCGTTCATCTCGTAAAATTCTTCACCAGCATCAAGCAGGCCATCTATCCATGGCAGCAGTTTCCTTGCGGCATGATCGGTATGTAATATTACCGGGACTCCATAATATTCAGCGACATTATGAACATGCAATGCTCCTGATATTGCTCCGGCTATTGCTCCCATCTGGTCTTCCGAGCTTAAGCCTTTACCTGCGAAGAAATGGGCTCCGCCGTTTGAAAATTGTATTATTACCGGCGAATTAACATCACGGGCAGTTTCAAGAACGGCATTAACCGAGTTGGTTCCCACAACGTTAACAGCCGGGAAGGCAAAATTATTGGCATTCGCATAATCCAGCAATTTCTTAACGTCATCACCAAAAAGTACACCTGGTTCAAGTTTTATTTTTTTCGTAATCATTTTTTGATTTTTTTCGTACGCAATACAAATATACGTAATTGATAATTCAATCCTGAATATCCCAGATAGCATTTTATGCTTTTTAACAAATGAACATAAAAAACTTTCCTCCGGTAAACTATTATTAATTATCTTAGCTGCTTGAATTGCAAACCATTTACAGTATGGGCATGAAAAAAGCAGCAATCTTACTTATTATACTTTTTGGTGGCGTTTTAAACCTGCAGGGACAGGAAAAGTACTGGTCGCTTGAAGAATGCATTAATCATGCTATTGAAAACAATATCATGATTAAGCAGCAGGAACTGCAAACACAGGTTCAGGAAAACACACTGCAACAATCAAAGCTGGGGCTGCTTCCTTCCCTCAACGGCACTGCTACCAATAACTGGTCCTTTGGCCGGGCTCTGGACGAAACAACCTACCAGTTTACAGAAGAACAGAATGTAAGGTCAAACCAGTTTTTTGCCAGTGCGGGGCTTACTCTTTTCAGCGGCCTGCAGAACTATAACACCATATTAAGAAACAGGTATAATGTAGATGCCAGCTTCCAGGACCTGCAAAATATAAAGGACGATATTTCCCTGAATGTAGCCCTTGCCTACCTGCAAATCCTTCTTAACCAGGAACTGGTAACGGTAACTGAAAACCAGCTTGAAACCACAAGGGAACAGATAGGTAAAACGGAAAAGATGGTTGAAGCCGGAAGCCTCCCCAGGGGTAACCTCCTTGAAATACAGGCGCAGGCGGCACGTGAAGAGCTTCAGCTTATCAATATGGAAAACCAGCTCGACCTGTCATATCTCAATATAGTACAGCTGCTTGAACTGGATTCTGTTGATGGTTTCGATATTATAGTCCCTGAAATCCAGATCAGTGAAGCGGGAATGATAACGGAGAACGTGAGAGATATCTATAATACGGCAAAGGAGACACGGCCCGAGGTACTGAGTGCTGAATTAAGACTCAAGAGTTCGGAATATGATCTCAAAATAGCAAAGGGAGGAAGGAGCCCGCGGCTGAATCTCAATACATCTTTCAGTACGGGATATTCCTCAATAAGGCAGAAGATACTCGGTATAGACCCGGTTGAAGGTGTTTTGTACGGGGAATACCCCTTCAGTGACCAGGTAAATGACAATATTAATTACGGGATAGGTCTTACACTCAGTATCCCGGTTTTTAACGGCTGGCAGGTAAGTACCGGAATCAGTAATTCAAGAATAAACATCAGGAACAGCCAGTACAGTCTTGAGAATACAAAGAAACAGCTGTACAAGAATATACAACAGGCTTACGCCGATGCTCAGGCCAGCCTGAAATCATATATTGCAAGCCGGAAAGCAGTGGAGTCGATGCAGGAATCGTTCAGGTACACCGAACAGAGATTTAATGTTGGAATGGTTACTCCTGTTGAGTACAATACGGCGAAAGCCCAGTTACTGAATGCTGAATCGGAGCTTGCTCAATCGAAGTACGAATATATTTTTAAAATTAAGGTGCTCGACTTTTATAAAGGCTTACCGCTTAAACTTAATTAAACCCTTTAAGCACAAAATAAACCATTAAGAATAAATAATCCATGATAACATGAAATCGAATAATCTTCTGAAAATACTGGTCGTAGCAGTGGCAGTGCTCGTGGTTATAGCCATAATAGGCAAGAAGCAGGGATGGTTTGGCAAGGAACTGACGGTAAAAGTCGCTGTTGAAAAAGCAGAAAGAAGAACTATTGTAGAGATGATTACTGCAAATGGGAAAATACAGCCCGTGAAAGAAGTAAAAATAAGTCCAGATGTATCGGGTGAAATAGTACTGCTCAATGTTGAGGAAGGTGATTATGTAAATACAGGTGACCTTCTTTTCAAAATAAAACCTGATACTTATATCTCTATGAGGGACAGGGCCAGGGCTGCTCTTGAATCAGCAAAAGCAAGGCTTTCCCAGGCAAAGGCACAGTTCATTCAGGCAGAGCTGGCATTCAACAGGAGCAGGCAACTTTATGAGGAAGCAACCATATCACAATCCGAATATGAGCAGGCCGAAGCCTCCTTTAAGGTGGCACAGGCCGAAGTTGAAGCAGCTGAATACTCTGTAAAAAGTGCAGAAGCCTCACTGAGTGAGGCCAGTGAAGCCCTGCTTAAAACAACTGTCTATGCCCCCATGACGGGAACCATATCACTTCTGCTGGTGGAACAGGGTGAAAGGGTGGTCGGTACTGAAATGATGACTGGCACCGAGGTGCTCAGAATAGCCGATCTTTCCCGGATGGAAGCACAGGTGGCAGTAAATGAAAATGACATTATCAGTGTCAAACTAAACGACACAGCCTTAATTGAAGTTGATGCCTACCTCGATTATAAATTTAAGGGAGTAGTTACCGAAATAGCCAACTCGGCCACAACAACGGGGATGTCAGCCGACCAGGTTACAACTTTCGATGTCAAGATATTTATCCTGCCCGAAAGTTACAGTCAACTCATGGAAACCTCAGGCAATAATCCTTTCAGGCCGGGAATGTCAACCACGGTGGACATTCAGACTCAAACCAAACATGATGTTATCACCGTTCCGATACAGGCAGTAACAACAAGAACCGACTCCACTGATGTATCAACCTCGCTGGCTGACGAAGAGATAAAAACACTTGTATTTGCATCTGACGGAACTTATGCCCTTGCAAGGGAAGTTAAGACAGGCATACAGGACAATAATTATATTGAAATAATATCAGGGATAGAAGAAAATACAGATGTAATAGCTGCTCCTTACAGCGCAATAAGCAAGAAGCTGTCCGACAGCACTCTGATAGAAATACTCCCGAGGGAGGAGCTCTTTGAGATTGAAAAATAAACCTCATTATGATACTCTGCATCGAAACTGCCACACCGGTCTGCTCAGTTGCTTTATGTCACAGGGGAAATTTAATGGATAAGGAGGAAAGCCGCTATGATAAATCACATGCTTCCCATCTTACCGTTTTCATTGAAAGAATTCTCACCAGGTCAGGCATAGAAGCCCGGTATCTCGATGCCATAGCAGTAAGCAAAGGACCCGGATCATACACCGGCCTGAGGATAGGCGTTTCCGCTGCGAAGGGTATAGCTTATGGTGCCGGCATACCTCTGATCGCCGTAGCCACCACCGAACTCATGTATCACGGTGCAAAGAAGGCAGGTGATTACGATTATTACTGCCCCATGATAGATGCGCGCCGAATGGAAGTATATACCGCAGTTTATGGAAAAGACGGGAAAGAAATAAAGGGCATAAGTGCCGAGCTTATAAGTGAAGAAACATTTGCTGAAACACTGGATAAGGGCAGGGTGCTTTTTTTTGGTAACGGTGCTGCAAAATGCAGGGATATAATTAAACACCCGTCAGCCTTTTTTGATGAAACCTTCCGTATATCTTCGGAATATATGTGCCGGCCCGCACAGAAAGCATTTGATAATAAAATATTCGAGGATGTAGCATATTTCGAACCATTTTACCTGAAGGACTTTATCGCAACAATACCTAAGAAGAATATACTGACTGATAATAAATAATAAGCTTCCTCCCCCCTGCCTTTATTTCATGAATGATTTCTTATTGATATATTTGTACGGGATTTTGATAAAACTATCTGATAGAAACATTTATAGTTCACTTAATTGATAACAGTAATTTAATTATATGGCAAGTACTTCAGACTTCAGAAACGGAATGGTCATTGAATACAACAATGACCTTTACACAATAGTGCAGTTCCAGCATGTTAAACCCGGAAAGGGAGGCGCTTTCGTAAGAACAAAGTTAAAAAGTGTAACAAGCGGTAAAGTTATTGATAATACATTCAATGCAGGTGCCAGGGTTAATGAGGCAAGGGTTGAGAGAAGACCTTACCAGTACCTTTACAAAGACGAAATGGGTTATGTCTTTATGCATACCCGGACCTTTGAGCAGATTACCCTTAATGAATCGATGATCGAAAATTTTGACCTCCTGAAAGAAGGGCAGGAAGTGGAAGTGGTTGTGCATGCTGATACAGAGAATATTCTATCCGTTGAATTACCCCAGTTCGTGGTGATGGAAATAACCTATACCGAACCGGGAATGAAAGGCGACACTGCCACAAACACTCTAAAACCGGCAACAATAGAAACGGGCGGCACGGTAATGGTCCCCCTTTTTATAAGCACAGGTGAAAAAATAAAAGTCGATACCAGGGATAAATCCTATGTTGAAAGAGTAAAAGAATAACTGTTATGACCCGTAAATCATCCAGGAACAGATTACAGATGTCCAGATACAAACTGGATGCCCTCCTGGATATTACACAGTCTATAAATGCCAACCTCCCGGCTGAGGAATTACTCAAGAAATACGAATCCATTCTCAGGGAAGAACTGAGTATAGGGAAGATATTTATTCTTTTCAGGGAAGAAAACAAATGGATATGCCTGCTGAACGCCGGCTACCCTGATAAAATGGAAGAAAATATTGATCCCTCGTCACAGCTGGCAGAAATTAAAGAAACAAAGAAAGTTTCCGTTTCTGATGATCTGGGAATACCGAATGTTGACATAATTTTTCCTGTCTTCAATAATAACGAACCCCTGTCATATATATTCATAGGCGACATTGAGGAAGAATCTGAAGGAATGAGTCCCATTCTCAAACACCTGCATTTCATACAGACTATCACCAATATAGTAATTGTTGCCATTGAAAATATTAAGCTCTTTCACAAGAGTCTCAGGCAGGAAGCTATCAGGAAGGAACTGGAACTGGCAGCACGCATGCAAACACTGCTGATTCCCGATAACGAATCACTTCCGCATAATGATAAAATATTTGTTTCAGGTTATTACCATCCTCATTTTGAGATAGGTGGTGATTATTACGATTGCATACGGCTAACTGACAGTATTACAGGATTATGCATAGCTGATGTCTCGGGCAAGGGTATTTCTGCAGCCCTCCTGATGTCAAATTTCCAGGCCTCCTTAAGGGCTCTCTTCACTTCATACATTGAACTTGAGAAACTAATACACAAATTGAATGAAGTAGTCCTAACAAATGCTTCTGGTGAGAAGTTTATCACTTTCTTCGTTGCCCGCTATAACCATGAAACAAAAGAAATGCAGTATGTAAATGCAGCACATAATGCACCGGTTCTGTACGATACCTCCGACGGCTCATTACAATATCTCACAGCAAAAACCGTAGGTATAGGTATGCTCGATAAAATCCCTTCCGTCGAAAGCACCACCATAAGTATCAGGCATCCCTCAAAAATCATATGCTACACCGACGGCCTTTCGGAAATAAAAGACAATACGGGAAAGGATATCGGTACAAAAACCATAGAAAAACACATTGCCAACACTGACACGGTAGATAAAAACATCAAGGCACTTATTAATGAACTGGGTATACCCGACGATAATCCCAATCTATTTGATGATGTGTCAATTATAGCGGCTAATTTTTATTAGAGCTGCAAAATAATTGTTGAACCGGGCAGGGTGAGCCGGAGCTCACCGAAGGCAATTTGCCGGAGGTAAGCGAATCCTGCGAGCCCGGCAAAACCAATTGTGTAATTGAACCGGGATTTGACCAGTTAACCAGGACCCAGTAAACCATGTCCCTAAAGCGAACAACGGGTTTACACCACCCTTATCACAAAATAATTCTTCTTCCCTTTCTGGATTAAAATATACCTCTCGTTAAGCAGGATTGACTCATCAACCAGTACATCTGCATCGGCTATCTTGTCCTTATTAAGAGACAGTCCGCCTCCCTGTATAAGGCGTCTCATCTCCCCTTTCGAAGAAAATATCTTAGTTTGTTCGGTGCACAATTCCACAAGGCTTATCTTATTTTTCAGGAGATCCCTCTTTATGTCGAATGTAGGCACTCCGTCAAATACTGAAAGAAAAGTATCCTCACTCATCCTGCGAAGCGATTCGGTTGTGCCTTTTCCAAACAATATTTCAGAGGCTTCCACCGAGGCCATAAGGTCAGCCTTTGAATGGACCATAACAGTCATTTCAGCAGCCAGTTTTTTCTGCAGCATCCTTTCATGGGGAGCTTTGTTGTGTTCCGCAATAAGGTCATCTGTTTCCTCCCTGTCAAGACCTGTGAATATTTTAATATACCTTGCTGCATCCTCATCCGACACGTTCAGCCAGAACTGGTAGAATTCATAAGGAGATGTCTTTGCGGGGTCGAGCCATACATTACCTGATTCGGTTTTTCCGAACTTGCTTCCGTCAGATTTTGTAATCAGGGGACAGGTCAGGGCAAAGGCCTCCCCTCCTTCTTTCCGTCTTATCAGTTCTGTGCCTGTAACAATATTTCCCCACTGGTCAGATCCTCCCATCTGCAATTTACAACCATATTCCCTGTACAGGTTCAGAAAATCATAGCCCTGCACAAGCTGGTATGAAAATTCAGTAAATGACATGCCCTGGTTTGAATCGCTTCCGAGCCTTTTCTTTACCGAGTCTTTTGACATCATGTAGTTCACTGTAATATGTTTACCTATATCCCTGATAAATCCGAGGAAGGTATAATCTTTCATCCAGTCGTAATTATTAACCATGATAGCCCTGTTGGGTATATCCGACTCAAAGTCCAGGAACCTGGAAAGTTGATTTTTAAGTTTCTCCTGGTTTTCCCTCAATATTTCTTCACTCAGCAGGTTACGTTCCTGGTTTTTACCTGAAGGATCACCTATCATTCCTGTTGCTCCTCCCACAAGGGCTATGGGGGTATGTCCTGCCCTCTGAAAATGCTTGAGCAGTATTACCTGCACCAGGTGACCAATATGCAGGGAGTCAGCCGTCGGATCAAATCCCACATAACCTGCCGTTTTCCCTTTTTTGAGGTATTCTTCTGTGCCGGGTGTGATATCATGCAACATCCCCCTCCATCGCAATTCATCAACAAAATTCATCAGTATGTATTATGAATGAAAATGCAAAGATAGTAAAATAAGGTTGAGAATGGGTTGAGAATGGGTTGAGAATGGGTTGAGAATGGGTTGAGAATGGGTTGAGAATGGGTTGAGAATAGGTTGAGAATAGGTTTATATGATGGT
>Ga0190359_1000783_pt1 | contig 21138 bp, 21 predicted proteins | sample 48721823_MG_FD_161269 | JGI IMG/M metagenome (GOLD analysis project Ga0190359, IMG submission 161269) | Hydrothermal vent microbial mat bacterial communities from Southern Trench, Guaymas Basin, Mexico - 4872-18-2-3_MG | ecosystem: Environmental > Aquatic > Marine > Hydrothermal vents >... | reverse complement strand
TGCAATCGTGTTTCTCACCTGTTCCCAACATTTCCCCGTCGCAAACATTGCAAAGGAGCTAACATACGGGATTTTTCCACAAGATGCAAGTCCTGCGGCTGTAGCCACCATATCGGCTTCGGCTATACCCATATCAAAAAATCGATTGGGATATTTTTGGGCAAAGAGTTGCGTTTTCGTGGATTTTGCAAGATCAGCATCCAAAACAACTATTTCTGGGTATTTGTCCGCTATTTTTACAAGAGTTTCACCATATACCTTCCTGAGCGAATATAATTCAGACATATCTTTTCAACTCCTCGACGGCTTGATCTTTCTGTTTTTTATCCGGGGCTTTCCCGTGCCAATCGGCTTGATTTTCCATAAATGAAACACCTTTCCCCTTTATCGTATGAGCGATTATCAAGGAGGGTTTCCCTTTTACCGATTTAAATGTTTCGAAAGCTTCTATAATTTCATTGAAATCGTGCCCGTCTATTTCCATCACATCCCATCCGAAAGATAACCACTTCTCGGCAAAGGGTTGTGGCCTCTTTATATCGTAAATATTACCGTCTATTTGAAGGTGATTGTAATCAAGAATCACACAAAGATTGTCGAGATTATGTCTCGCCCCATTCATAGCCGCTTCCCAAATCTGTCCTTCCTCCGATTCTCCGTCGCCTATCATACAATAAACGTTGTAATCCCTCCTGTCGATTTTAGCGGCTATGGCAACACCGCAGGCAAAGGATAGTCCCTGCCCTAAGGAACCCGTTGAATCTTCCACTCCCGGTGTTTTCAGATATGAAGGATGCCCTTGAAGCATAGAATTCGCTTTCCTGAAATTTTTCAGTTCTTCTTTGGGAAAATAACCCATGTCTGCCAATACGGCATATAGAGCGGGAGATGCATGTCCTTTCGATAAAATAAATCGGTCCCTATCAGGCATATTGGGCTCTTTGGGACTATGTTTCATTATTTTATAATATAAAACGGTCATTATATCGATGGCAGATAAAGATCCACCGGGATGACCGGAGTTGGCATTATAGATCATCTCTATAATATCGATTCTTAATTGATAAGCCTTGCGTCTAAGTTCATCTATATTCATAATAAACATCAAACAAGTACGCTAAAAAATAGCATAATAGAGGGATAATGTCAACTAAATTAATTGCCTGTTGTATCTTAGCTATTGAATTATTATCATTACAAAGATAAATGCAATTTATAAAGAAAAAAAAGGATTATTTGTTCAAATTTTTGTAGTACATGATCATATCCGATTTTTCAAATCCCATTTCCTCGAATAGTTCACTTTCCTCTCTTTCCGCAAAGACAAATACCCTTTTAATCTCATTCTTCCCAAACCAATCCATAGCCGTGCTTAATAGCGTTTTTCCCAATTTGTGCTCCTCTTCGGACTTACGTATGATTAGTTCCTCTATAGTACCGTAAGGATTGGTAGAGTATTTTACCGCCGTTAAAACGATCATACCCACTATTTCATTGTTCTCTTCGTAAACAAGTGTCTCTATTTTAGATTCATGGACGTCCGGATGGATAAACTTACATGCTAAATTTTTATGTTTTTCATTGAACAACAAATGTAGCTGTTCGCTATCTTTCTCCTTTATGCCTCGTATCATGAATGCCTCCTTTCTTTTATTTTAGTTTATAATATTGTAGGTGTCAATAGAAGCTTTGCAGCCCTTGGACAAGAATATATAGATATGGCTACATATATCAATTTTAGATTATGAATTCGGACCGGTCATTTTCCCCTATTCATATTATACATTATCATGTTTGTCGTTTTTTATTTCATGCCAAAAGCGAATTACATAGCAATCCTCGCAGCTGCTCTTCTGTTTTCCCAGGGACTTGCCGGTCTGATTATTTTCCTTAGGGAATAGATCGTACTTATATAGTATGTTTACTAAATATAATGTAGCTCTGTATTTACTATTCCCAACGTAACCCCCCTTGACATAAAATGACAAAATAATATAATCGTAATTAATACACATCTTTGATATAATTTATCTAAAAAACTGAGTTAATAATATAGCAGAGGAGTATCGCAATGAAAGATTTAATTGATAAAATAAATAGAATAATGACACTAAATGAAGATGCATTTAACGAAGAGATGAATGACATACGAGCCGTTTTTGAAGAATTTATAAACCTACTTGATGCGGGGAAAATAAGGGCTGCTGAAAAAAACGACGGAGTCTGGAGAGTTAACGAATGGGTGAAGAAGGGGATACTTATGGGGTTTCGCCTTGGAAAATTCACCGAGATGAGCGAAGGGGCTTTTACATTTTTTGATAAAAATACCTACCCGTTAAAAAAACTTACAGTGGAGAATAGAGTACGCATTGTCCCCGGAGGAACAACATTCAGAAAAGGATCGTTTATTGCTTCCGGTGTGGTCGTAATGCCCCCATCATACATAAATGTCGGAGCATATATTGACTCCGGAACAATGCTCGATTCACATACACTTATAGGTAGTTGTGCCCAAGTAGGAAAGAATTGTCATATAAGCGCGGGCACTCAAATCGGCGGTGTTCTTGAACCCGTTCAGGCTCTACCCGTTATAATCGAAGATAATGTCCTTGTGGGTGGGCTTTGTGGTATATTCGAAGGCGTCAGAATCGGGCAGAATGCCATTCTCGGCTCCGGTACGATTATAACATCATCAACACCCGTTTACGATATCGTAAACGAAACAGTTATAAAAACAGATGAAAACGGTATTCTCATTATCCCTGAAAATGCTGTTGTTGTTCAGGGGAGCAGGCAAATTAAAACACAATATGCAAAAGAGTCATCATTAAACATTTATACCCCCGTAATTGTAAAATACCGCGATGAGAAGAGTGATAAAAAAGCCTCCCTCGAAGATATATTACGATTGATATGAGTTTTCAACGGACACTAAGCATAAAAAAATCCCTCATTAGGCAAATGTATGAAAAAGCAGATGCCAATTGTATCGATTTATCCATTGGGATTCCTTATTTAAAAACTCCGGATTCTGTTAAAAGAGCTGCTATATCGGCAATTTCAAAAGATAAAACATTTTACACCGAAAACAGAGGTATGTCAGAGCTAAGAAAACTCATTGCTGAAAAATTCAACAAAAACCACAAAACAAAAATCGGGTACGATTCCGTCACAGTCACAACCGGCTCCACTGAAGCTCTTTTTTCCGCTATGTTTTCCATTATTATGCCAGGGGATTCCGTTCTTATTCCCGATCCCGGTTATCCTGCATATGAATCCGTTGCCAAAATGCTCGGGGCAAATATCGTTTACTATAAAAGCTCTCTGAGTCCCAACGAAACCGAGTACGAGTCCATAAAAAAGGTTTACGGTGAAAAAGTAAAGGTGATCATAATTAATTCTCCTGCAAATCCGACCGGTCGTATTATACCGAAGGAACAAATAGAAAAAATAGCAGACTTCTTAAAGGAAAAAGGCACATTTGTCATATCAGATGAGGTATACTCAGATCTGATTTATTGCGGGGAATTTATATCTATTGCCGATTTTTTGCCTATGAACAGATGTGTTGCGATTTCAGGCGTATCAAAAAGTTACGGAATGACAGGATGGCGTATAGGCTGGAGCATTTCTTCAGAAAAAAATGCAAAAGAATTGAATAAGTCTCACATGTATATCGTATCATGCGCCCCGTCGATCAGCCAATACGCAGCGATTGAGGCATTAAAAAACAAGCATTGCGAACATTATGCCCTATCCGCTATGAGTAAAAACAGAGAAACAGCTCTGGCGGAACTGGAAGAGCTAAAACATATTAAATTGTATCCTCCCGAGGGTGCAATATTCTTGTTTGTAGATGTTTCTCAACTCGGGAAGGGAGAAAAAGTCGCCTTTGATCTACTTGAAAAGGAAAAGGTCATAACAGTTCCCGGAATCGGATTTGGAAAAAGAGGAGAAAACTATATCCGCATCTCCTTCGGCGTCGAACCCGATATCCTGCGCGAAGGACTCAATAGAATAAAGAAATATTTCTCTTCCATATAATATCATTTTACCTGTTTTACAATCCAATCTCCTATGATCTTTAACACTTCGGGGGCAATTGTTTCTTTAATTTTAGCATACTCCGATGGAGAACCCGTTTTTGCATGCTGAAAAAGGTGGTTAAGCCCCTTAAATTCTTTCACCTCAAAATTCTTATTCCCTCCTGCCTGTAAGGCTTCTCTAATTGCATCTAAGTTTGCCTTTGCCGGAACCTGAAGATCCTTGCTCCCGCCAATAGCAAGCACAGGGCATTTGACCCTCTCAAGGGTCGGCTTTGGGTCGTAATTGACAAAATACCTGAACCAGGGACTCATGACTGCTGCAATTTGTCGATTCACAAATTTTTTCTCGTCACCGATTTCTTTCTTTTCTTCCGAGCTTAATCCCTTTACAAAATCTCTCAATATTGTTTTTATTTGCTCGTATGCCTTTGAACTGTCTTTCTCCATCTTCAACACATCAAATACCTTATCGTTAATTGCCACATACTCATCGATTGTTTTCTCCTTCTTACCATTTGTTTTCAGAATTAATCTGCTCTGCATATCAAGTATTTCGCTTCCCGTAAGCCCCGGTCCAGCCATTAGAACAATAAACGCTATATCGCTGTCTCTCACCGCAACCATAGGTGCGATAAGCCCTCCTTCGCTATGGCCAATTAAGCCGATTTTTTTTGAATCTATATTTTTCTGCTCCTTTAAGTAATTCACGGCACATATAACATCTCGGGCAAAATCCTCCGTTGTTGATTTTGAGAAATCCCCGGTTGATTTCCCCACTCCTCTGTCATCATATCGCAGAACCGCAATACCTCGTCTCGTAAGATAATCTGCTATAACAAGAAACGGCTTATGACCGAAAACTGTTTCATTCCTGTCTTGAGGACCTGAACCGGTTATTAAAATAACGGCAGGAAAAGGTCCTCCCTTTTTGGGCAATGTAAGTGTTCCGGCAAGTGTAACTCCTGCAGATTTGTTTTTGAATGTAACATCTTTTATGATATAAGGGTATTTCTCTTGATGTTTTACGGCTGATTGCGATATTGCTCCGCTTTTCATCCTTCTAAGACTAAGAGGGAATGAATAGGTTCTTTGCTCCCAAGTCCCCCCAATTTCATCTCCCTTGAATGCCCCTTCATATCTACCGTTAATGGAATTTATTTCAAAAATCACTTTTTCTCCGTCAAAAACCGTTTTATCCACTTTTATTCCCCATGCTCCCTGATCAGGACTATCCATAGTTGCAACATATCGACCGGTTGAATTTTTGCTCACATTAAATACTATTCTTAGGCTTGTTCCCGAAACGAGTAATGTCCCCTCCCATTTGCCCTCAATATCCTTATTTTGATTTGACGCAAAAACAGATAGATTGAAAAGTGTAAAAGCTAAAATAGCAAAAATCGCTATTTTCACCGTTGTTTTCATAAGACCTCCTTTATGATTCCAAATTATACTACAATTTAGAATAAAAATATATTCAAAATATAGCGAATTTTATGGTGAATTCATCCGAGAGCACGTTACATCGGCAGAGTTATCGCCGGTTGCAAAATGATTATTATTTTATCTTTGGCACAGCAAAATATTTTCAAATAATTTCTCCTTCCAAACATGTTTAAGTTCCCTGTTCTTTCTTGTTGACATGTCCATATCTATCCGCCGAAACTATAGCGCAAACTGACCTACCCATCCTATATCTAAACACTTGACACAATTTTCGATTAAAAATATAATTTAAATATGAGGCTTATATTTTCTTACCCACAAATGCATAAAGATCAGGTTGAGTACACAAAAAACATACTTATGGAATCAACCAATGCAACTTTATCCGTTTTCGAAAAGGGTGATAAAATACTGCTGGAAATTTTTTTCTATAAAACCGACGAGATGTACAAAATATTCGAGATAATAAAAAAGAACGGAACAATTCCCGAAAGTGTGATTCCAGCGAGATTTATAAATAGATTGTTTCCCTCAAGAGAAGAGAGAGAAGCGAGAAAATATTTCAAGAATGGAAAATAAATTTTCCTTTCACAATCACTCTGTTTTCTCAAATGATAAATTTCTTAAGAATGAAACACCTTATATGATATTAAAGCAAATCCGAATCGATAAGATTCGCTTTACGGCCATTACCGATGCTCGATCTGACACGTTTTTTGATTACATTGTAAAAAACAGACGAGAATATACTCGATTATGCGAGATAGAACCGATAAACAAAGCCATAATCAGATTGATTTTCGATAATTGGGAAGGATTTTTATTGAGAGGTATGGAAAAACACGATTACAACGGACACCTTCTGATTATAGGAACGGAAAAAAGGATTATTTACAAGAGAAGCTATTCAATAAACGATTGGATTAATTTTACACATGATTACGGAGGTATTTGCGGGGCAGCTCACCCGATACTTCGCTTCGTAGGAGGAATGGGTGAAAAGATGATGATGAAGTATATCGACAAATTGGATTTTATCGAATCCTTTAATGCGCAACTCGTATTTTACAAGAAGGCGAATTTCCGTGCCGAAAAAATTTCAAAGAGATATAATTCTCCGGGAATTGCAACTTCAGACTCTCATAATCATAAAAATTTGGCAAAATCGTACTTTTATACAAATGAGAGCGTCGACCCCGACATTGGTGCAATAAAAACACTAATCAAACAAAAGAAATTCAAAAATGTAAAACGCTACATTTCTTATGCCGATTTGATCCGCACTTATATTTTGGGACGTCTATGAAAATCTTGATTCTAACACTCATCTCATTTATTTCCGGCTCAATCCCCTTTTCCGTTCTTACGGGATATGTTCTGCTTGATAAGGATATACGCAATTTCAGAGACGGGAATCCCGGAGCAGGCAATGCGTGGATAGCCGGAGGCTGGATATCGGGAATCCCCGCAACAATACTCGATTTTTCCAAAGGATTCATCCCTGTCTTCATATCGATATATAAATTCGAAATTTCCGGATGGGCACTTGTTCTGATTGCTTTGTCACCGATACTTGCTCATGCTTTTTCTCCGTTTCTCAAATTCAAGGGAGGTAAGGCGGTCGCCGCAACATTCGGAGTGTGGACAGCACTCGGCTCGCTCCATATCTCCCTGATACTCGCAATTTTTATCGGTATCATATTTATTTTACAGAGCGAAGATTCCTGGTCCATAATAATGGGCATGTTTTTATTTTTATTTTATCTCTTCATACAAATGAAGGATATATACATTACATCCATTTGCATCGGTAATATTGTCATACTAATTGTAAAGCATCGTTACTTCATGAAAAACGGAATGCGCTTACGTCCTTATATTAAAAAAATTTTTAGATAATTTTTTATTCTCCCGCAATTCATATTTATATTGTATGATTTATCTTTACTTCAACGGTAATAACATATCGTTTATTCAAAGTTTAACTTGACATTGTAATATTTTTTTATTAATATAAGCACATAATTTTAAAGAGGTGGATATGGAGATTATAAAATCTATCAAAAAGGCCGAAGAAAGGGCCGAAAATATCATAAAGAAGGCTCATGAGGACAGCTTTAAGATACTTCAAGACGCTGAAAAAGAGGTAAAAAAGATTAAAGAAAAAGCATTTCAGTCTGAGAAAAAATTGGAAGAGCAGATGTCCGAAGAGAACAAAAAAAACATTGAGTTGGAAATTAAAAAACTCAAAGATAAAGAAAAGGAAACTATCGCTCAACTTGGCAAGCTCATTTCGAAAAAAGAAAAAGAGATTCGCAAATTAATCGTAAAGGAAGTGCTGGAGTAGACAATGGGCATTGCAAAAATGACAAAAGTTTATGTGGCGTTCACAAACAAGAGCAGAAGAGAGGTTCTTTCCGTCCTTCAAAAGGAAGGATTGTTACATATTTCCAAAATTAGAGGAGAAGAAAGTGAGGAGTTAAAAAAACAAATAGACGAAGAACGTGAAAATCAGATTCAACTTCTCAGTCAAAACATCTCGCGCCTCAATACTACTATTGCTTATATCTCAAAATTAAACGGTGCCCATTTATCCAAAGGTAAATTTGCCGTTTCAGAGAAAGAATATGAAAGAATTACAAAGAGAAAATTTCCCGAATCCGTTGTGGAACGTGTAGAAAGACATATAAATAGAATTTCTCATCTCGAAAATGAAATTAAGTCTTTGAGTAGAGAAATTGATTTTTATACCCCCTGGAAAAAACTTAAAATTGCCACGGAAGAGATAAAAGACACAAAGAATACGACCTTTTTCACCGGGACAATTCCCGAGAGAAACCTCGGCATGCTTGACGATCTGGCATATGAAATTGTAAATAAGGAAAAAGGCAAGGTTTACCTTCTCTTTGCCGCCCACAAGGATTCTATCGAAACAATTAGATCAATATTGAATAATCTTGAATTCGAGCATGTTGATTTTGGCAATGTCAAAGGGCATATATCGCACATCATCGAAGAATTCGAGCGCAAAAAATTGTTGGACGAACAGGAAATCAGAAAGATACACGAAGAAGATAAAAAACTCGTTAATGAAATTAGAACCCTCTATATTTTTCTCGACTACTACGAAAACGAGATTAGGAAATTGGAAGAGGAGAGAAAACTCCTCGCAACAAACAAAACATTTATCATAAGCGGATGGGTTGAATCGGAAAAATATCCTCTTTTAGAAAAAAAAATGGAGGCAAGAGATGATGCCACTGTCATAAAAACCGATATAGAAAAAGAAGATAATCCTCCAATAAAACTGAAAAACAATCCATTATTCCGTCCCTTTGAGATCCTAACGGAACTTTACGGTATGCCGTATTACTATGAATTGGATCCGAGTCCTTTAATGAGCATCTTTTTTGCTGCGTTTTTCGGACTCTGTCTGACCGATGCGGGTTACGGCATTGTGCTTTCCGGGATCATTTTAATCTATATGTTCAAGACGAAAAATTATAATAACAAACTTTTAAACCTGCTTCTTATAGGAAGTTTGTTTACATTCGTAGAAGGATGGCTACTACATGGCTGGTTCGGCGATCTTTTTGCAAACTATTTCCATATGAATATACCGTATTGGTTCGATCCCTTAACAAATGCAATGGCTTTTGTTAGCCTTGCGCTCGCAGTGGGGATTGTTCAGATTTTAGTAGGCATTATCATCGATTTTATCGAGAAAATCAGAAGCAAGGATTATCTTGATGCCTTTACCGTTCCATTTGCATGGTTCATGCTTCTTTCATCCATATTTGCCATTGTTTTTGCTACAAACACACTTGTCTCTTTCGGGCTTGCTTCAAAACCTCTTTTGCCTGCCGGTATAATTCCTACAGCTGAGATAATCATCCTTATAGCATCCGTTGACATAATCCTTTTCTCCAACAGGCATGAAAAGAGTTGGGGTTTTCGTATTTTTCTCGGTATTTTGAATTTGACTATAGTAAGTGGTCTTACATCATATTTAGGTGATCTGCTTTCCTATATAAGACTTGTGGCTCTTGGATTGGTCACGGCAGGTATTGCGGTGGCGATTAATAAAATAGCTTTTATGACCCTCAGTATTCCCGTAATCGGGATTGTCTTTACGGTTTTGATTCTCGTGGGAGGACATCTTTTTAATATTGCAATCAATGCCCTCGGAGGCTTTGTTCATAGTTTAAGGTTACAGTACGTTGAATATTTTTCAAAGTTTTTTATCGGTGGCGGGATTCCTTTTTCACCGCTTAAAAGAGAAACAAAACACATATTAATTAAATAGGAGGATATATGGGTTTAGGAACGTTTTTAGCATTTCTCGGTGTTGCCCTCGCAGCAATACTTCCCGGAATAGGTTCTGTTTTCGGCATTAACTTCGCGGCAAGAGCAGCAGGCGGAGTTTTAACGGAAGATCCCGATAAATTCGGTTCACTCTTCCTCTATGTCGTACTTCCCGGGACACAGGGTTTCTATGGTTTTGTTATTGCATTTTTAATTCTCAATGCGATAAAGGGACTGGGCGATATTTCCGTAATGCAGGGTTGGCAATTATTTGCCGCTTCATTACCTATCGCAGTAACCGGTTTACTTTCCGCCATTTATCAGGGTAAGGTCTGTGTGTCAGGTGTAAATCTTGTGGCAAAAAAACCCGCTCACGCAATGAAGGGTGTCATTTATGCCGCAATGGTAGAGACATACGCCGTTCTCGGTCTCCTTATAAGTTTGTTCCTTATAATGGCAGTAAAATAGGTGCCGTATGGGAGTTGAAAAGATTTCCCAAAAAATTATAAGTGACGCCGAAGCTGAAGCAAAAGAAATTATAAAAAAGGCAAAAGCCGAGGCAAAACAACGGTTAAAAGAAGCGGAAGAGTTCACGAAAAAACACAATAAACAACATCGAATCGCCATTGAAAAAGCAATTGAACAGGAAAAAATGCAACATATTGCCGGTGTGAATCTTGATATAAAAAAAGAGATACTCGGGGCAAAGAGAGCGATGATCGACAAAATAATCGATGATACGTTAACCTCTATAACAGAAACTCCTGAATATAAAAATTTTCTTATAAAAATGATTGACATGGCTATTGAAAACGATGCGGAGATCATTCTCAATAAGGAAGATCTCAAAAAGAACAAGACTCTTATAGAAAAAGAACTCAAAAAGAAAAATATAAAAGCCAAAGTTTCCGATAAGACTATAAACATCAAAGGTGGTTTTGTTGTCAAAAAGGGCAAAATCACCGTTGATTGCACTATTGATTCAATAGTAACGGCGAAGCATGATGAAATATTAATGAAAATTAACAGGTTGATTAACGAATGATAGAAAATTTTAGCGAACTTGTAAGAGATGATCAGGAATACGCCTACGAAACAGGTGTTATTCGTGTTCTTGAAACACGGTTTATCGACCAAACTCATTTAAAGAGAATGCTTGAGGCAAAGAATTACAAGGATGCATTTTCTCTTTTGCACGATACGACATACGGGAAGCACATGAAAGATAAAGCCGATTTTGATGCCGTTCTTGAAGAAGAATACAGATACTTTCTCGGATTTTTCGAGAAATCATGCAAAAACAGATACGTGCTCGAGTATTACAAATCAAGATATGACATCCACAATTTCAAGATGTTCATAAAGTCAAAATTAGCCGGAGCAAAACTCGATTCTTCAATGTTATCTTCTTACGGAACCATTTCGGTGGACACATTCATGAAAGTGTTCGATTCCGAAGAAGAGACATCTCTTCCCGAGCCTTACAATTCATTTAACCGTAATGCTCTCGCCTTCTTTGAAGAATCAAATGATATTGAGATGCTCGACATATACGTGGATTCTTTGTATTTCAGATGGAGACATGAACTTATTAAAAGGAGCAAAAATCTGTTTCTGATTAATCTCGACAGAGAAGTTTTGACATTGACAAATCTTAAATCCTTTGCACGTATTGTGTATTTTAAAAATAGCACATCTGCGGAAAGCATTTTTCTTGACGGTGGTTTCATTGGCAAGTCATTTTTTACGGAACATATATCGGAAGGTTTAAATCAGATATGGCATTATTTAAAGAATACCCCCTATGAAAAAATAGTAAAAGACGGTTATTCTTCGGTAGTACAGGAGGGGTCGTTTGCCCTTCTCGAGAAACTTTGTGAAAACAGGTTGGTACATATTGCCCGATCTACTAAATCTGCAATTTTCGGTGTCGAAATTGTCTACTCATTCATGATGGCTAAGGAAAACGAGATAAGGACATTGAGGATCATACTTTCAGGTAAGAAAAACAATGTCTCGAGAAAGATAATAGAAAACAGATTACCGGAGAAGTATTGAGGTGAATATGGCAAATAAAATAGCTGCAATAGGAAAAAGAGATGCCATTCTTCCCTATAAAGCGATAGGGGTAGAGATCTATATAACGGAAGAAAAAAACGAATTTAAAACTATTATAGAGAAACTTGTAAAGGAAGAGTATGCAATTGTTCTCGTAACAGAGGAAATTGCGGAAAAATATGCGGATATTATAAAAGAATACAATGAATATATGATCCCGAGCATTATTCCCGTGCCCGGAACCGAAGGTTCCACGGGCTACGGGGCAAGACGTTTAAGGGAAGCTGTTAAAAAAGCAGTAGGTGCAGATATTTATGCTGAATAAGAGGTGGCTAATATGAAAAATGGAAAAATAATAAAGGTATCGGGGCCTCTTGTCGTCGCAGATAATATGTCCGGTTCGAAGATGTACGATGTCGTATATGTCAGTGATTACAAACTGATGGGCGAGATTATCGAATTGAACGGCGACAGAGCTTCAATTCAGGTCTATGAGGATACAAGCGGCATAGGTGTGGGAGAACCGGTTTATCTGACAGGTGCTCCGTTATCCGTAGAACTCGGTCCCGGATTGCTTGAATCTATTTATGACGGGACGCAGAGACCTCTCGATGTCATCCGTGACGAGTCAGGCGACTTTATCACAAGAGGGATTCAGGTTCATCCGCTTCCGAGAGACAAAAAATGGGATTTCAACCCCGTGAAGAAAAAGGGTGACACCGTAGTGGAGGGTGATATAATCGGAGAGGTAAAGGAAACTGTTATCGTAACTCATAAGATTATGGTTCCTCCCGGTATATCCGGAAAGATAACAGATATTAAGAGCGGGAAGTACACCATTGAGGATACGGTTTGCATCATACAATCCGGAAAGGAAAAGTATGAAATCAAGATGTATCAGAAATGGCCTGTAAGGATACCCCGTCCTTTTAAAGAAAAAATGCTACCCGATGAACCCCTTGTAACGGGGCAGAGAGTAATTGATACATTTTTCCCCATAGGAAAAGGCGGAACAGCCTGTATCCCGGGACCATTCGGATCAGGCAAAACCGTAACACAGCATCAATTGGCGAAATGGGCTGATGCCGATGTTGTTATATATGTCGGTTGCGGAGAAAGAGGAAACGAAATGACCGATGTTCTTCAGGAATTCCCCGAACTTAAAGATCCGAAGAGCGGTCAACCTCTCATGAAAAGAACTGTGCTTATTGCTAACACTTCAAACATGCCCGTTGCCGCCAGAGAGGCTAGTGTTTATACGGGAATAACCATCGCTGAGTACTTTAGGGATATGGGTTACAGTGTAGCCCTCATGGCAGATTCCACATCAAGATGGGCCGAAGCAATGAGGGAAATTTCCGGACGTCTCGAAGAGATGCCCGGCGAAGAAGGATACCCCGCGTATCTCGGAGCCAGAGTTGCAAGTTTTTACGAAAGAGCGGGAAGAATTATAGCCCTGGGAAGTGATAATAGAGAGGGCGCGCTATCGGTAATCGGAGCTGTCTCTCCTCCCGGCGGTGACCTTTCCGACCCCGTTGTTCAGGCAACATTAAGGGTAGTTAAGGTGTTCTGGAGCCTTCAAGCCGATCTTGCATACAGAAGGCACTTTCCCGCAATTAGTTGGCTAAATAGTTATTCCCTTTATTTTGAAAATATCGAAGGGGTTCTTAAAAAGGAAGTCGGCGAGGATTTTATTAATCTCCGCGCCGAAGCAATGAAACTTCTCGAGAAAGAAGCGGAACTTGAAGAGATCGTCAGGCTTGTTGGTGCCGATACTTTATCCTTACCCGATCAACTTGTGCTTGAAGTGGCAAGGTCCATAAGAGAAGACTTTCTCCATCAGAATGCCTTCCACGAAGTTGATACATATGCATCCATAAGGAAACAGTATTTTATGCTAAAAAACATCCTTTTCTTCTATGAAAAAGCAAAAGAAGCTATTAGTAAGGATGTTCATATCAAGACAATTAGAGAACTGCCTATTATGGAAAAAATATCGAGAATGAGATATATAACTGAATCCAAGATCGGTGATCTGGAAAAATTGCACGATGAAATCGACAAAGAGATTACCCGTCTTATAAACAAGTAGAGGTGCAGAGATGTTAAAAGAGTATCAAACAGTTGTCAATGTGCAGGGACCTCTTCTTCTTGTAGAGGGAGTCAGTGGCGTTAAATTCCAGGAACTTGTTGAAATTGAGCTCCCCAGCGGAAAAAAGAATAAGGGACAGGTTCTCGAAGTTGAAAACGACAAGGCTTTGGTTCAGGTTTTTGAAGGAACAACAGGAATTGACATACCTGAAACAAAGATCAAATTTCTCGGAAAGGGTATTGAAATACCTCTTTCAAAAGATATGCTCGGTAGAGTCTTCGACGGACTTGGCAGACCGATAGATAAGGGAGCGGAGATCATTGCCGACAAAATGGCGGATATTAACGGTGCCCCCATTAATCCCTATGCAAGAAGCTATCCCAACGAGTTTATTCAAACGGGATTATCGGCAATCGACGGTCTGAATACACTTGTCAGAGGACAAAAACTTCCGATTTTCTCCGGCTCGGGACTCCCACATAACCGTCTTGCAGCACAAATTGCGAGACAGGCAACGGTTCTTGGGAAAAAAGAGGCATTCGCCGTGGTTTTCGGAGCCATGGGAATTACATTCGAAGAAGCTCAGTTCTTTGTAAACGATTTGAAAAAGACGGGCGCTATCGAAAGAGCCGTTCTGTTTTTGAACCTTGCAAACGACCCGGCTATTGAAAGAATCGCAACCCCGAGAGTCGCCCTTACAACAGCAGAGTATCTTGCTTTTGAAAAAGATATGCATGTTCTTGTGATTCTTACCGATATGACAAACTATTGCGAAGCTCTCCGAGAAATATCGGCAGCGAGAAAAGAAATCCCCGGCAGAAGAGGGTATCCCGGTTATCTTTACACCGACTTATCAACAATTTACGAGAGAGCCGGTAGAATAAAGGATAAGAAAGGGTCAATAACCATGATTCCCATTCTTACAATGCCTGAAGATGATAAAACACATCCTATACCTGACCTTACCGGTTATATAACCGAAGGGCAGATCATTCTTTCCAGAGTTTTGCACCATCAAAAGGTTTCACCCCCAATTGATGTGCTTCCCTCACTATCAAGACTTAAAGACAAGGGTATCGGTAAAGGGAAGACAAGAGAAGATCATGCGGATCTATTTAACCAGCTGTTTGCCGCCTATGCAAGAGGTAAGGAAGCACAGGAATTAGCCGTCATCCTCGGAGAAGCAGCTCTAACGGATCTTGATAAACTCTACTTCAAATTTGCAGAGGATTTTGAGAACAGATATGTTTCTCAAGGTGAATATGAAAACAGAAGTATTGAAGAAACCCTCAATATCGGATGGGAACTTCTTTCTATGTTCCCGAGAGTTGAGTTAAAGAGAATCAGAGACGAATATATCGAAAAGTACCTTCCTAAAAAAGAGGAAAAGAAATGATTCTTAAGGTTAACGCCACAAGAATGGAGCTTCTTCAAATGAAAAAGAAGCTCATAATTGCAAAAAAGGGACACAAACTTCTGAAAGATAAAGAAGACGAGTTGATGAGACAACTTCTCGAAATGATAAAATCCATTCGTGAGCTCAGAAAAGAGGTTGAAAATGAAATTTCAAGTGTCGTCGGACGTTATCAGTTTGCAAAAGCTTCTATGAATAAGGAAACGGAAGATGAGATTTTTCTTATTCCTACAAAGAAAATCAATATTTCCGTTAGAGAAAAGAACCTTATGAGCGTCCGTGTTCCTGAATTTACAAAAGAAGTCGAAGGAAAAATCAGGAGTTATGGCTATGCCTTTACATCCGGTGAACTTGATGCGTCACTTCTTGCCCTCGATAAAATAATGGAAAAGGTTGTATCCCTTGCCGAAAAAGAGAAAACAATACAGCTTCTTGCAGATGAAATCGAGAAGACGAGACGTAGAGTAAATGCATTGGAATACATAATGATACCCAACATAGAGGATACGATAAAATATATATCACAGCGCCTTGCCGAAATGGAAAGAAGTAACACCACACGATTAATGAAAGTAAAAGATATTGTAAGAGCTCATTGATTTATTTTTTTATAAAAAACATTGAAAGGGAGCATCCGGCTCCCTTTTCTTTTTACAAATTTGATTCTCAGTAAATTTTATCTATAAAATCTTCAGGTTTTTCTATTTTGTCTACTATCGTTGCAAGTATTTCCGCTATAAATCCAAGGATAAAAAGAAGTAAACCGGATAGTATAAGAAGCATCGTCAAATAAACAATAGGTCTGTACCCCATATGTCCGAATATTCTAACCAATATTGCTATAAACCCTATGAGAATCCCGAGTAGAACGAGAACACCTCCACTTGTTCCGAAGAGAAGCATCGGTTTTTTCATAAGCGATGTTTGTATTTTAACGGCAACAAGATCAAATAAACCGATAATAACTCTCTTGAATCCTGTAAATTTCGAACTACCGCTATATCGCGGATATAATTTAACGGGAATCTCAGTAACCGTAAATCCCTTTTCAATGGCAAGACTAACAATATATCTGTGCCAATCCTTCCTGAGCGTAAGCGAGTCGAGAACGATTTTCTTCATTATTTTAATCGAGTTTTGATCTGTAATGGGCAAATTGAAAAATTTTTTAGATAGATAATTGTAGATTTTTGAAACAAACTTCTTTTCATATTTTCCGATTTTTTTACCCGTAACAATATCGAATCCATCTCTCAATCGTTTGTTTAATCGCGGAATATCCTTTACATCAAACTGCAGATCCGCGGGGAAAAGAACAATGGCATCTCCATTTGCAATCGAATTGCCCGTTATCAACGCCTGGGTGAGCCCGAAATTCTTTCTATGTTTGGCTATTTTAAGTTGCGGGTACAACTCTTTCATTTTTAATGCCATTTCGAGAGTTCTATCTGTGCTCCCATCATCAACAATAATCACTTCATAATTTTCTTCTCTATTTTCAATCATTTCAAACAACTTATTAACTAGAAGCTCTATGTTCCCCTCTTCATTATATGCAGGGACAATAATCGATACGAGATTTTCCATAAGTTAATTATATTAAAATTTTATTCATTAGTAAAGCTATATTTTATTTATCATTTAAATAAGCAAGAAATATTAGCTAAATAAATTTTTGAAATTAAATATGGAAAAGAAAACATATATTCTCTCTAATTCACTTTTGGATTTATTACTGGATCTCAACTTAAAAACCTATAAATATTTTTTATTATTTTTTATATTGCTCAATCATGATCGAAAATAATACGGGAAATAACATTTTTCAATGTGTATTTTTCCACATAGGTTACCCTTCTAATAATATAGACAACAAAAATAAGACTCGATAGAACGATGAACATGCAATTTCCATAGTAGAAATATGTAACAAAAGGAGAAAGAAGAAACCATAAGAAAGAAGCAAAATTAGTCTCTTTTCTAATTATCGAAATAAGAACAATAAAGGGAAATACGATAAGATATCCAATGGGAAAAAGCACAATAGCTATTCCGAGTGATGTAGAGACGCCTTTTCCGCCGTTAAACTCGAGAAAAAGAGACCAATCGTGTCCTATTATAAACATTATTGAAAATAACACTATAAACCAGTCGGGAAAATTATAATATTTGTATGTTATAAAAACAGGTATCGCTGCCTTTGATGCGTCTAAGAAAAATACAAGCACACCGTAAATTTTTCCCACATGCCCTGTAACATTAGCGGCTCCGGGATTTTTACTTCCTATATTTCGTATATCAGTACCTTTGAGTTTTGTGATTATTACGGCAAAAGGAATACTTCCCACAACATAAGCAAACACTAATAGCAATAGATAAAACAAAATCACCATAACATAGCTCCTTTTATTTTTACTATTTTACATATTCTTTTGAGATGTTTCAATAGTATAAACGAGTATTTTCCTCTCTCTCATTAGTTTAATTTTCATCAAATTTCTTGACATAAATTACGGAATATATTAATATAACTCAACGCTATTAGGAGGTTCTTTGATGAATAAATATAGAATAAAATCTCACCCGATATTAAATGTTAAAGAAAGAGAGAAGGTAACCCTCTATTGGAAAGGGGAAAAAATAGAGGGTTATAAAGGTGAAATGCTTGCTTCGACTCTGTTTGCAAACGGCGTCAGAATATTCGGACATCACCACAAGGACAATTCGCCCCAGGGAATCTTCTGTGCCAATGGACAGTGCTCTCAATGTATGGTAATTGTCAACGGTTTACCTGTTAAATCGTGTATGACCCCCGTTAAAGAGGGAATGAGAGTCGAGCCATTGGAAAATTACCCAAAACTCCCTGAAAGCAATGAAATCCCTGAATTCGCTCCACCACGTATTATCAAAACAGGCGTTCTTATAATCGGCGGAGGACCTGCCGGAATGAGCGCAGCTCACGAACTGGGGAAAAAGGGGATAGATACGATAATCGTTGATGACAGACACAGACTCGGTGGAAAACTAGTCCTCCAAACACATAAATTCTTCGGGTCACAACAGGCATGCTACGCTGGAGAAAGAGGAATTGACATAGCTACAAAACTCGAAAGTCAGGTTAAATCGCATGAATCGATTGATATTTGGACAAACAGTGTGGCTGTCGGCGTTTATGTCGACAAAAAAGTCGGAATATTGAAAGACATGAACGAATATGTTCTCGTCGAACCGAAAACTCTTCTCATCACAACGGGAGCGAGAGAGAAATCCCTCGTTTTCAAAGGAAACACGCTGCCCGGCGTTTACGGTGCGGGCGCATTCCAGACACTCGTTAACAGGGATCTCGTCAGGGCATCCGAGAAAATCTTTATAGTCGGAGGTGGCAATGTAGGTCTCATTGCCGGATACCATGCTTTGCAAGCGGGAATAAAGGTAGTCGGTCTTGTGGAAGCACTGAAAGAAGTGGGCGGTTATAAGGTACATAAAGACAAACTGGCAAGACTCGGAGTTCCGATATATACATCACACACAATCGTCTCGGCAAATGGTAAGGATTCGGTCGAATCCGTCACAATAGCCAAAATCGACGATCATTTCAATATAATAGGAGGTACGGAAAAAACATTCAAGTGCGATACGATTCTCGTTGCGGTAGGACTGAACCCTGTCGATGAATTTTACAAAAAAGCGAAATCGTATGATATGAATGTTTTTTCAGCCGGTGATGCGGAAGAAATCGCAGAAGCATCAGCGGCAATCTATTCCGGAAGAATCAAAGGTGCGGAAATTGCCAATAGAATGCTTTCCCTTGATGAACCCGTCCCCGAAGAATGGAAAAAAACGGGCGATGTTCTCAAGTCGAAACCGGGGAAATTGCATAAAAGACGTATCCCGGAGAAGGAAGAGGGAGTCTTCCCCATAATAAATTGCGTACAGGAAATCCCGTGCAATCCCTGCACAACGGTATGTCCGAAAAACTGCATTAAGCTTGATGGGGATTCCATCATGAACGTTCCCCTATATGTCAACGACGCTTGCATAGGTTGCGAACAATGCGTTGCCATCTGTCCGGGACTTGCTATTACCCTCGTGGATTACAGAAAAAGTGACGATTACGTCGTAGTAACGGTTCCTTTCGAATTCGAAGAGGGTACGATAAACGTAGGCGACAAGGTGATGACAGTTGATATCGAAGGTAATGAAATCGAAGAAACGGAAGTTATCGGTATTAAAAACGTAAAAATCAACAACAGAACACCTCTTATCAAACTCAAAACCTCGAAGGAAAATGCTAAAAACATAGTCGGAATTAAAATTCAGGAGAATATCGTTCCCGAAGATTCGATTGATACATCCGAAATCCCCGACGATGCCATCGTTTGCAGATGCGAGAGAGTAACGGCAGGTGAAATTCGTAAACTTATAAATGACGGAGTTCACGATATGAATCAAATCAAAATACTCACGAGAGCGGGGATGGGGGCATGCGGCGGAAAGACATGCCGACCGATCATCGAAAGGATGCTGAGACAGGCAGGAGTCCCAGAGAATGAAATCACGGTCAGTACTGACAGACCGCTTTTTGTAGAAGTCGAACTTGAGAAATTCGCCAAAGGGGAGGATAAAAATGAATAATTACGATGTAATCATAATCGGAGCCGGCAGCGTGGGCGTACCCCTCGCCCTCCACCTTGCAAAGGATAAGGAAAAAGTACTCGTAATCGATAAGAATCCGAGCCCTGGACAGGGGCAGAACAAGGCAGCAATCGGCGGGATAAGAGCCACGCATTCGGAAATTTCCAAGATAAAAATCTGTTTGAAAAGCCTCGAAATTTTCTCTCATTGGGAAGAGGAAACGGGAGATAATATCGAATGGTTCAAAGGGGGATATACTTACCCTGTTTATACGGAAAGAGATGAAAAGACTCTTAAAGATCTTCTTGTGATACAAAAAGAGCACAACCTAAACATAGATTGGAAAAATCCCGATGAAATAAGGGAAATCATACCCGAAATCAATCCCGACGGACTCAGAGGCGGAACATTTTCCCCCGATGACGGCAGCGCTTCACCCATGCTCACCAACTTTTCAATGTACAAAAAATCGGTAAATTACGGAGCGGAATATCTGTTCCGCGAACGAATCGAAGAAATCGTGATTGAAAAAGGCAAGGTAAAAGGTGTAAAAACGGACAAAGGGTCATACAACGCCCCCGTTATAGTAAACGCCGCAGGAGCATACGGGAAAGAAATCGCAAAAACAGCCGGAATAGATGTCCCCGTCGAACCTGAATCTCACGAAGCGGGAATAACAGAAGCGTACGAGCATTTCCTCGATCCCATGGTTGTGGATATAAGACCGGACAAGGGCTCCAACAACTATTATTTCTATCAGCATAAAACCGGACAAATCATTTTTTGTATCACTCCGGACCCCAATTATCCCGGGCACAACAGAGAATCTACATCATCTTTCCTTCCTATGGTTTCCAAAAGACTCATAAATATAATGCCCAAACTGAAAAACGCTCGGGTTAGAAGAATATGGAGGGGCTTATATCCCATGACTCCGGACGGTTTCCCCATAGTAGGGAAAGTCAAAGAGGTTGAAGGGTACATTAATGCTGTAGGTATGTGCGGGCAAGGATTTATGCTCGGTCCGGGGCTCGGATACTATCTTTCGAAATTTATAGAGGGAACATTACCCGAAGAAGATTACGATATATTCGATCAACTTACACTTTACAGGCAATTTGCGGGCGATGAAGCATTGAAGT
>Ga0190359_1000782_pt1 | contig 21140 bp, 17 predicted proteins | sample 48721823_MG_FD_161269 | JGI IMG/M metagenome (GOLD analysis project Ga0190359, IMG submission 161269) | Hydrothermal vent microbial mat bacterial communities from Southern Trench, Guaymas Basin, Mexico - 4872-18-2-3_MG | ecosystem: Environmental > Aquatic > Marine > Hydrothermal vents >... | reverse complement strand
CGTTGGAAGCGGCAGTGGGGCAAGCGATTCATCTTTCCTTTCGAATGGCAGAGAAGGAAGTAAGAAGGATTAAGGGATGTGCTCAGAGCAGGAGCACTTTGCATAGATGTGTTAGAGAACTGGCTGAGGGGTATGGACAGTGGCCCTGCTTGAAACATCGGAATTTTAAGTTTCTGATGGCCGATGGGACAAAGGTCAAACGCCAGGGACCAAGTGGAGCTCCTCTGGATCAGGCAGAGATGCGGTGGGCTCTGGCTTCTGAAGAGGTGAAAAAACGGTTTGAACCTGTCGGATTCTGGGTGGCGAAGGACTGGAAATTTATCCGCCAGGACCTTGAGAAGAGATTGGATTATGGCAAGCTGGAGGTACTTTTCTCTGATGGAGGCCCTGGAATCGAGTCCCCTCTTCTGGCCGAAGGGATGCGGCATCAGAGATGTGTGTGGCATGGAAAAAGAGATTTCACCATCCTCCTTTACCAGGATGGGGCGAAAAAAGAAGAACAAAAACCTCTTCATGCGCTTATGAAAGAGATCCTGCTTTTCTCTCTGAGGAAAGAGCTGCTGGAAGAGGTTCTGCCCCCGGAGAAAGAGATTGTGGTAGAGCTGGTCGAGGATATCAAACAGGGCTTTGATAATTTAAGACTGTTCAACACTTGTAACCAGTTGAATATAAATGGTTTATAAGGACCAATATTGGGACTTACCCCCATTTCTACCTGAAAAACACCCCAAATAGCTCATTTTGGGCAAAAGTTACCCCCACTTTTTCGGAGTTTTCTTCCATTTTTGTTAAATAGGCATATTTTATGCAAATGTTATATTTTATAGGTGGTTACGTCTTGAGTTTTCTCTTATTTTTGGGTAGCGTGAGTATTGAACAGATACCCACTTTATTATTGAACACCCCTTATAGGAGATTACCCATGACTAATTACCAATTACCGATGCCAAAACTTTCTAGCGCCTATCTGGACCTTGTAGATGAAAATAATAATCTTGTAAATTATTTTCGATTGATTAATCTCTGCAATATTCATCCTGTTGTAGAGAAATGTTATTCACATACTGGACCTAAAGGATACGGAATTGGCCTCTTCCTCTCTCGGATGCTGAAAGTCAAGCAGACATTTATCTCTGATAGAATCCTTGCCAGGCGTCTTTCTGAAAACAGCACCTATAGACACCTGTGCCTCCTTGATAAAAGTCCTACTCCAGCTCATAACACCTATAACACCCTGAGAAAACACCTCGGTGTAGGAAAATATGAAGAAATTCATGTAAACTTTGTTAGCGAAGCAAATAAACTTGGACTTCCTAAATCCACCGTCTAATTTTTTTTCACCCCAAAATTTATATTCCGGATGAAAAATTTATGACTCTTCCTTAATTATCTAACTCATTGTAGTGAAATTTTAGTTTTTGTATAACTTTTTCCTCATAAATCACCATTTCGAAATAGACTTCTCTCTATTTTTGCTCGACTTCCAGTTCAAATTTTCACTCTGTTCTTCATCTAGCCTGCAGGTACACATCCCATCTCCAATATCCTTGCCCTTGCATCTTTTATCAGTCGAAAACTGGGATGTCCTCTTCTCAATTGAATAATCAGCTCCCTGGAATGTTTTATTATTCTGGCTGGAATATTAATTATCCAATACCGGATCGCCTTCATCCTTTTGTTTTTCCATTCACCCCTGAGAACAAGATTCTTCATCAACGAATTTAGATTAAACGCCAATATCATGCACCACCACCAGGCTGCATTCTCTCCAAAAGAGCCTGAGGGAAGCTTCCCTCCTGCAAGATCATTCTTCATCACTCCATGGGCCTCTTCACTTTTTCCGCATCTTTCACGATGCCAGTCAATGAGTTCCTCTCCTTCCATCTCCATATTCGTGACTGTCCCAAAGAGCTTATAACTTTTATCTTTTATTGTGAGTGTGGGAAAGGGCAAAAGCATTTCCTTCTCCATCCCGGGTAATGCCCTCTGTTCCAAAAGCTCTCTTATCGCTATATACCGATACTCAGGACTTCTCCTGCTGTGTCCAATCGCATTGGGCACAAAACCCACATCTGCCCACTCCTGCTTTTTCTTGACCTTTTTACCATCTATATTTTTGTATATCGGATGCCATTGATCCTCCTCCACTAGCAACGTTGCTTTTTTAAACTCGTCTGTAACATCACATCCAATGGCAAACTCTATTCTTGTAAACCTCTTGTTTTTCCCTGTCTCGCAATACTTAGGAAGGTCATGCTGGTATCCCGCATTATCTGAACGCAGACGGACTTTCTTTACTCCAACGGGTAAATGATCCAGAGCTTCTTTCAGTATCCTCAGGTTCTGGTAGCCTGCTGGAACATTGCCATCACGAAATTCCGTGTGCAGGATAACCTGCGGCTCGGCCCACCAGACATTTATCGGCTGATAGGATTTATACCCCTTGTAACTGTAGAGAGCCTCTTCTTTCTGTGTTTCCACCAATGTCGCATCCATGTCCAGTGTGGCTATCTCCTCCTGGTTCTGTGTAAATCTCATCAAATCTCCATTGACTTCTCTCAGTCCTGCTAAATGCTGATTAGGTGTGGGGATAAAGGCTTTTCCAGGTACACGTCTCTTCTCCTGCTCTTCATCATGAAAAGCTTCCAAATAACGAAACGCTGCCGTGGGAGAGGGAACAGTGCGGCGCTTCTCCTTTCGCCAGCGCCTCTCTCGCTTCCGCCGTTCCTTCCTGCTTAAATCATGAAGCTCAACTCTCCTCAATACCCGAGAAAACCCTTCATCTGCTTCCAAAATACTCAAGTCCTCTACACAGTCGCCTCCCGCAAGATTTAACATTATTAGCGACATTATGACCTGTGAATCTGTCCATCCCTGATTGTTTTCTCTTATCCTTATATGCTCTTTTACTGATTCTGATAGGCCAATGACATTCGCTAATCCCAGATATAAAGGTAATCCCCCAAGAGACGTTATCCCTCTATCCCTTCTGTTTTCTTCATACTTGAATGGAAATGTTTTTTGTGACATAATTTTTTTGCCTCGCTGTTCTCTCATTGTTTCATTCACCCAATGGGTGAAGAATTTTGTTTGAAAATCAATTCTAACATATGGGTGCAGCGAGGTCTTTTTATTTTTTTGATGGTGAATTAGGGATCTTTTTATTGATAATAGCTGATATCTCTTCCCATCTACTCTTTCTCAAATATATATACAAATTCAAGAATCAGCGACGATTGGATGCAGAATTTCTAAAATACTCCTTCATGTGTCAATAAGGGTCATTCAAAGGTGGCTGAGAGCAGAAAGAATCATAAGAAAAAGAGATGTTCAATGAGAATTTTAATGCCGATTCCGATCAGCACGGTGCCTCCGAAAATTCCCGCGCATTTCTCAAAATAACAGCCCAGTTTATGACCAATCAGTAATCCGATTGATGATATAATGAAGGTAATGATACCAATAATCAAAACCGGGGTGATGATGTGAATCTGTAAAAAAGCGAAGGTAACACCAACCGCCAGTGCATCGATACTCGTAGCAATTGATAAAAGCAACAGGGTTTTAATACTTGTGGGATTAATAACGGTTTCGCATTCAGTGGATTTCACCGCATTATATATCATGTGAATGCCAATAAAGCAGAGCAGCAAAAAGGCAATCCAGTGATCGAGTGCTTCGATGTAACCGCTGAAAAAACGGCCAATCCCCCAACCAATGACCGGCATTATTGCCTGAAAAGCACCAAAGGAAAACGCAATTTTCAGGGCATTCCAGCGTTTAGGTGGTAATACGGTTAAACCGCAGGATATTGAAATGGCAAAGGCATCCATCGCCAGACCAATTGCTATGACAATGACATATGGTAAATCCATTTAGTCGTCCTCACCCAGGACATCCAGAAATGTCTTATCCAGAGTTTTTTCTGATTTAAATTTTCAAATTTAATACAGAAAATAATTTCTAACAAGATTCCTTAAACGAATGAGATTGATTTCTTCTTCAGGATTCTCCATGTTTATTATAAAGCATTCATCTAAATTATAGCCCGCAATTTTTAGTGCAATCCATCCGCATAAATTCCCGAAGTCTTCGTCAGTATGAATTTTTGATTTTACAAGATCTGCTTTTTTGAATTTTTGATAAATTATTTCTTGCTTACCAATATACCACAAGAAATGACCGTTCTCATGTGCTTTTGTATAAACCATACTTGCTTTATTTAGATTTTTATTTATCAAAACAATATATCCATAGGCTTTTTCTTTGGAACATTTAGCTTCAAAAACCCCGCTCCAGCCATATCCATGAACATAGTCCTGATAAGGCGTGGGAAGCCCGAACTGTTCTCTTATTTCATTTATCCTTTCATACACGTCTGTAACATTATTTTCTCTTTTGTAAAATTGATTTTCTTTAAGCATAACTTCAAGATTAAGCTCAGGAATTTTTATTTTTCCTGTTTTAAAACCTTTGCTTTCAAAGTAGTATTTAAATACACTTTTTTCCTCTGCTTTATCATCCTGAATAATAATATCTTTGGAGTAATAATAGGAATCATTTGTCTTAGATAATGTCTTTCCTGGAAAATTGATATATAAAAATAAAAACGCTAAGAGGGTTCTTAACAAACCATAATATAATGAGTGCATAATTAGCCTTTTCCTCAGAGCTAATTCATTCTTTTTCAGGTCGAACTATTGTTGGTATCAAGATTCATTAGATTTCTGACTACCATTTTTTGTTTTTTTGTTTATATTTTTCTCCATTAAAGAAGCGACTACATCCCTTACTTCCTGCATGCTAAAAAGATATTTCTTTCTCAGTCTCCCTAACTGTTCATAAAAAGAAGTGTTTGAAGGGATCCCCAACTCATCAGCAATGTTCCGTGCTGGGATGCCGGTTATTTCCTCTAAATCATAGAGGCTCATCTTCCCTGTAATAAGAATTCCAGAAGGAACAGCAGCCATGCGCCCTCTAACCAATCTATGTTCGGGTTTTTTTGGGAGCCGTTCCTTATACCTCAACTCCTCTTTTGTTTCCTGTTCTTTTTTTATCTGTTTTTCTTCTTCCTTTTGTTCGTAAGTAAGAGATATTTTTTTGTTAATAAGCTCATTTACAACGTTTTTCATTTCCTGAAGAGTAATGCCATATTTTTTTCCTATTTGCTTTAATGTTCCGTTCAGTAAAATTTTAGAAGGCAGGCCTAATGCATCAGCGATCTTTCTTGCAGGAATTCCGGTTGCCTTTTCCACATCCAGAAGAGTCATTTGATCAGTGATGAAATTACTATCGACTTTCCCTTCATAGACTTCATATTCATCTGGAGCTTTCGGAGAGGATGCCCAGAGAAGGAGAAAAACCAGAAAAAAGATAACAGTTATCAGAATAATCATCATCGCCCATCCTCTACGAAAGAGCTGTAAACCTTTGTCCTTAATCCATCTCCAACTGAGAATGATGTAAATGGTGGAAAGAACAGTAAAAGCAATAGAAAGATAGAAATGGATATTTCCCCAATAATGACACCGGAGATTTAGGAAATGCTTGACATTTTCTGAAGCCGTGAAGTCTTTGGAAATAATCAAGCCCCTTAGGAATCCGATAATTACCATTCCCATGATGCACATAAAAATAAGGGTAACTACAATATACTTCCAGTCTGTCTTTTTCATATTTAACACTCTTTTTTGCTAATAATTTCTTTAGATGTCAAATTCTTATGATTCTCGACTGTCAGTATTCAAAATCACGGATTTCTGGATTTGCGTATCCGCTGATCGGTTCAATCTTGTTCATGATGGGAATATAAGATGACTATTTTCTTTAATATTTAAATTCTGCATTTATGGAGACATATCTTCCAGTTAGAGGGGCATATATATAGGCAGCACTTTCGTCTTCAACAGCGGTATAGATAATCTTCTGCTTATAGTCAAAAATATTATCAACACCAAATGTGATCCATAGATGATTTTTCATGAATTTTTTTATTATTTTAGTATCCCATAAGTTAAAGAAAGGAGTTTTGTCTATTCTCTCCTCAACATAATTCTCGATGTACATATTTCCAGTTAGCCGGCTTATCAGGTTAATTATTAAATTCTTTTCCAAATGATTATACTCAAGCTTAAACTGGGCCGTTGTTTCAGGAGTGCGCATTATGTGTTGACTCTTACCTATTCCATAATTCTGGGCTTCTTTGTACCTAGCATCGGTATAAGTAAAACCAAGATGAAAGCGGAGCTTACGCATTAATGGTATATTTGCACTTGCTTCAATGCCCTGGGTGAAGGCATCACCGCCGTTTAAGTAGACAAAATCAAATCCTGGTGGGGCGTTTTCTTCACTGAAATATATTTTTTTTCTGATTAGTGTTCGGAAGATATTAAAGTCAAAATATAAATTTTTAGTATAATATTCTCCACTCACGCTGTAACTTAAGGACTTTTCTGGTTCAAGAGTTCCTGGATTATAAATAAGCGGAGCAGCTGAACAGAGATGTAAATCTTCAGCAAAAAGATAGGGCACCCGAAACCCGCTGCCAATGCTTGCACGAAGATTAAACTCTGGACTGATTTCCCATTTTGCTCCCAGCCTTGGGCTGACAGATGAAGCCTCTATAAAGGTGCTGTCAGTATAATCATAACGAAGACCAAAAACTAGATCTAATTTCTCAAGGGCATTTATCTCATCTTGAATATAAACTCCTGTTGATTTTGCACCTTTTTCTGGAGACGGATTATAATTAATAATCTCATTAATTTTTTCATTTTTATAGGTTATTCCGCTTGTCACAATGTGTTTGCCTTCAAAAAGCTGGTGGGAATATTGAGCGTTCATAACATATAATTTTTCATCAGAATCAAAGGGTCTGGCAGCGTTTGTGGCATGACGTTTATGATTTGTCCCTACCAGACTAAATTTTAGAATATTGCTTTCTTTGAAAATTCCCTGATAGCTGATTCCATATTCATAGCGGTCAGTCCATATATGTTCTCCGTCTTCATCAAGCGGATCATCAATATTAGGTACATATCCGCCCCGCCGGAACTCATCGATATATCTACCGAAAAGGCTTATCCTTTGCATGTCTCCCAAAAGATAAAAATTAGTTTTTACCGAAATGTTCAGATTTTCTGATTCCACTTTATCAGTAAAATTATCATTATTTTCATCTACATAGTCGTTTCTTCCTTTTTGGGCAGTGGCAACAATACCGAATATACCTTGACGATAGGAACCCCGTGCTGCTATATCATAAGTATTGTATTTACCATAAGAGCTATCTAAACTAAATTCTGGCTTCAGGGAAGGCTCTCGGGTAATAATATTAATCACCCCCCCTATTGCCTGTGCTCCATACAAAGAAGAAGAAGCGCCTTTAAGTACTTCAATCCTCTCGATGTTTTCGCTGCGGATCTGCTGAAGACCATAAACACTCGCTAATCCACTAAAAATTGGCAGCCCATCAATAAGGACTTGGGAATAGCCCCCTTCAAGACCTTGCATCCTCAGTTCAGTAAAATTACAGTTAGTGCATGACAGGTTGACCCAACAACCCATCAATTCTTTGTTCAGTACTTCAGAAACCGTTTTGGCACCGCTTTCTTCTATTGTTCTCGCTGTTATCACTTCGGTTCTTATCGGAACCTCTTTTATAGATGCTGCTCTTCTGGTGGCTGTAACAACAACTTCTTCCTTTATTCCTTTTATTAGAGTCACGTTAAAAGTCTGTTCTTTATCAGTTAACTCAAAAACATCAGATCGATAAGGCATATATCCTTCTTTGATGATTTCCAGATGGTATTTACCCTTAGGAATCTGTTTCAGCTCAAAGTAACCAGAGGCATCGGTTTCAACAGATATCCCGATTTCAGGGATTAACACTACCGCCTGAGATATGGGATGTTTATCGCTATCCACAACTTTCCCTTTAATGATGGAAGTGGAGATATCTTGTTCTCTCCTATATCGCTGTCTGTGTTGTTGAGCTAAAAGGATGTTGCTTGTTATAAAAATAAAGGCAAATAAAATTATTGAAATTAAGAGCTTTCTTCTCATTCTTTCTCCTCCTCAATGGATTAAATTTTTCCAATTTCACACTTGCGCCGCTCGCCGGTTTTATAGTAATAATCAAAATTTTGTAAACAGTAAGGCCTATCTTGATCAGGACAGTTTTCTAAGAATTCTATAAACTTCCTTAGTTTATTAAAAGTCTGAGGACTTATTACATGTTCCATCTTACAAGCATCTTCTTTGGCTGTTTTGGGATCAATATCTAAAATTTCGTTTAGGAACTTAACAAACATGTCATGTCGTCTTTGAACATCTCGAGCTAACACTTTTCCTTCTTTTGTAAGGTTTACATCTCCATATCTCTTATGTAAAACAAGCTTTTTCTTGGATAAGGCTTTCAATGCCACATGAACACTAGACTTTCTTACAGATAAAAGTTGGGCAATATCACTTACCCGAACTATACCATTTTTCTTTGTAAGTAGAAGGATAGCTTCTAGGTAGTCTTCCATACTTGAACTTAGCTTTTTCTTTTCCATCTTCATTTCGAAGTATTAAATCGTATCTATTTGTTAGAAAAGCCTAACAAATTAAGGCTAATTTGTCAAGGATTTCTATGGTCTTGATAGAAGTTCATGAATTCGTAGCCTGGTCATCCTCAGACCGTCTCTTGGGGGAGTAAGATACGTGATATCTCTATTTTTTTCAGGCGTTTATGCTTCATATTTCAGGGGCTTAAAATCCCCCGGAGGTTTTCCTCTGTGCGTGTTCAAGTCCCGCTCCTGGCATTCTTTTTTTTCTTTATTTCCCTGGAGTAAAGTAGTTAACGCCTCTAAAACAAACTAAACGAAAACAAACAAAAATAGACCGTTTTGGTCTATTTTGTCATGTTTACGTCCCCATCTTATCTCCGTGATAGATGCTGGCTGTTGTCAGCAAAAGGGGGATATGATGGGAACCGAATAGGTGGGAGTTCTCTCCAGCCGGCTAAAGAGAATCTATTAATGTTATAACATAAAGTGTCAAGTTGAAAAATGAAAGGCTGGGATATATTGCTCTAGCAAGAAATCAACGGATAAAGACAGAAAAAGGGGATTAAAGCCATAAGCAATTTCAAGAGTACGTGTATACTTCTATGCTATTATTTAGAAGTTCGGTATAAGGCGAAGCTTTCTGGTTTTTTACAATCCTAATATCCCTGGAAGTTTGGCAAACATCCTTGTCTCTTCAATACGTGAAACTCCCTCTTTAACATGAGAATCAAAAATAAATCATAACAGAATGAATCTGTACTGTATTTAATCGCTTCTAAAATTCAAATTCTTCATTGACTGCCATAATTTTAATGATTGGAGGTGAGTCCATTCTAAGAGTAAAATTTAATGAGATAGAGGCGAAAATCCCCTATCCATTTGTAGCCATGTTTTGGCATTCTTGGTCAAACTCTGAGAAACGGGTATATGTACATTTATTTCTTGTTTTATTTTAATGAATTTAATAATATTGATATATGTTTAACAATATTCATATACAAAGATTTAGAGGAATCTCAGATTTAAAATTTGAGGACTTTAAACAATTCAATTTGTTCATTGGAAAAAACAACTGCTGTAAAACTTCTGCACTTGAAAGTCTCTTTATTCTAGTCAATCCTACTGCACCAGGATTACCTAGCAAAACAAATAGATTCCGAGGTTTGAATATTATTAGTAAAACTACACTTGAGTTGCTTTTCCATAATTTTAATTTTGAAAACCCTATAAAAATAGAAGCTAATTTAGATAAAATACATAAAAAAAGAAGTTTAACAATTAAGCCCAAATTCGATTTGGAAATACCTTCAGATTATCCAATCGATTCAAACGAACAGATAATTATGAATGAACAATCTTTTCAATCAGGGACAGTTCCAAATTTTAATGGGCTTATATTTGAAGTTACTTTTTTTAACTTTAACAATGAAGAGACAACATATAAATCTGAGATGTTTTTTAAGAAAGACTTAAAGCAAATAATGCCAGAGGAATATATAGAAAAATATAAAGGGATTTTTCTTTCCCCTGAGTTTTTCGCCTACTCCCAAACAGTAAATCAGTTTAGTAACCTTGTTGTTGAAAAACGGAAAGATAATGTTGTAAAAATTCTCAAAGAGATAGAACCTTCTTTGACAGACATGGATATTGCATCTGATAATATAATCTTTTGCGACCTGGGTTTAGAAAAAATGTTGCCAATTAACGTTATGGGGAGTGGAATTTACAAAATTCTATCCACAGTTCTTGCTATTGAAGCTAATAAAGATGGAGTTATCTTTATCGATGAAATAGAAAATGGTCTATCTTTTAATTCACAAGAAATTCTATGGAAGGCGATTTTTGCCTCAGCGAAGCTATTTAATGTTCAAATATTTGCATCTTCTCACTCTCTAGAATGCATTAGAGCTTTAAGTTATGTTAGTTCAGGAAAACTTCCAAATTTGGAAGATGATGTTCGAGTATATAGAATTGAGAAAAAGGAAAAAGATTTTAGAGTGGTAAAATTCAATCAAGAAAATATTGAATCTGTTATCGAAAAAGGCTGGGATATTCGTTGACAGATATAGAAGAAAAATTCAAAGAGATTTCCATTGATGGCAAAATTTACGATTTAAAAAAATACCATCAATACAACAATACCATTCAAAAAAGTAAACTAATAATATGTGAAGGATTAGACGACCTTTATTTCTTGAATTACTTTTTAAAATCTTTGGATATAACAGATATTGAAGTTAGATATATTGAAGGTAAATTTGAATATAAAAGCTTATCTGCATATCTAAAGATTTTCAATAACTTCAATGTACTTAAGAGTCTTGCTTTAGTCTGTGATGCAGATGACATCTCAGCAAATGAAGAATTTAATAGATTAAAAAAAATATTAAATAAAATAAATAAAGAAAACTCTATTCCAGAAAGAAACTTAATTTTCCCAAATGAAATTAATAGATTTTCTGATGGAACTCCTAAAATAGGGGTTTTTATATTCCCCAATAATAAAGATAAAGGAAGGTTGGAGGATTTATTTTTGAGTTGTGTTAAGAATGAGCCTGAAATGGAATGTGTAAATTCATTCATGGATTGTGTATCCAAGTTAGGAAAAATGCAAAAAATTCCTTCTAAAGCGAAGACTTTAGCTTATCTTGCTGCTCAATATGAAACCAGAAGAGGTGTTGGAGGTGCGGCAAGAGAAGGGATATGGGAATTTAAAACTGACGAGCTTAATGAAGTAAAAAATTTTATTGAAAATTTATAGTGTTTTCTTACTAAAATAGTTAGTAGTACAGAACTTATTCATTTAAGTGATAAGGGATGTCAGGGAACATATGAATATTTTGAAATAAACACAAATTGGATTTCTGAATACACTTTTTCAAGCTGTTCTGCCGCGATAAGCCTTGTTTAGAATTTTCTTGGAGACGAGCAGAAGGCAGTGAGCCAGACGCTTTGGCTTACCTATTCAAAAAAAGAATAACTAGTGCATTCAGTTCCTACATTATTGGAAAGAAAACCGGCAATGCAATTTCAATTTGACATGAGCAGAATTTCTGTTTTACTTCGTTCTTTTTTCAATTTTATTGTTGTAAAAATTGATGCCATTCGCTCTCAAGGATTGTTAAATCTTTGCCCAATTCTAATCTGATTTTATTCTTAATTACATTAGCTTCATCTTTATTGCAAATCAAATCCAATAGGTTAAGGAAACTTTTCATGTTATAAGTTTGTATGATAAATAAGCTAAAACTAGCTACAAAGAAATAGAGCTTGTCCCAAAGTGACGGGAAAAGGTTGACATGAACACAAAAAAAGGGCTACAACCTTTAAAGAAACTAGTAACAAAAAAGGAGGTTATAGCCCTATGGACGAGCTTGAAATCAAAGTCGCCTTTTCTTATAAAATACCAGAAAAGGGTCTCACAATCAACGGAATTTTGCGAGGCCTTCAGGAGGATCAAAATACACTGATGCGTAATATTGTTAAATCGATTCTTGCCGCATTGGAAAAGAAAACAATAAAGGAATATATATCCAGCCATCCTGGTAGATATTACAGGCATGGCCAACAGCCCCGGAGACGGAAGTTTATAACTTCTTTCGGTCCCATTCACTACAGACTGGCCCAGCTTTATGACCGAAAAACAGGGAGTGTGTTTCCTCCTCTGGTCCAAAAGCTTTCGATTCTTCCCTATAAACAGTATCAGAGAGAGGCTCTTGAAGCAGCGGTAGGCCAGGTAATTCATCTTTCTTATCGTGTGGGAGAGAAAGAGGTGAGAAGGATTAAGGGATGTGCTCCGGGTAAAAGCACATTGCACAGGTGTATAAAAGAGCTGGCTGAAGATTACGGACAGTGGCCTTGCTTGAAGCACAGAGCCTTCAAGTTTTTGATGGTCGACGGGACGAAAGTCAACCGTCAGGGACCGAGGGGATAACCTCTGGAGAAGGCAGAGATGAGGTGGGCCTTGGCCTCTGAAGGTGTAAAAAAACGGTTTGAGCCTGTGGGGTTTTGGGTAGATAAAGATTGGAGATTCGTTCGAAAAGCGCTGGAGAAGAGATTGAATTATGAGAAATTGGAAGTTCTTTTCTCTGACGGAGGCCCTGGGATTGAGGATAATCTTCTCTCTCAAGGCATGAGGCCGCAGCGGTGTGTCTGGCATGGAAAGAGAGACTTTTCCATCCTCCTTTACCAGGATGGGGCGAAAAAAGAAGAACAAAAACCTCTTCATGCGCTTATGAAAGAGATTCTGCTTTTCTCTCTGAGGAAAGAGCTGCTGGAAGAAGTTTTGCCTCCAGATAAAGAGCTTGTGGTAGAGCTGGTCGAGGATATCAAACAGGGCTTTGATAATTTGATAAAAGCTCTTGATCCACAGAAATACCCGAAGGCTAGAACCTACATCGAGAATTTTGCGAGCAATGCCCTTCTGGTTTTCGATTACTGGCTTGAGGGAAAAGGCTGGATCCCTCTGACCACCAATGCGATTGAGAGTGCCTTCAGCCGGATAGTCAACAGAGTCAAACACGTAGGGAGGCGGTGGAGTGATGAAGGGCTTTTGAACTGGCTGATGATTGCTTTTCGGAAGATCTATAAGCCGGCTCTCTGGGGTGAACTTTGGAGAAAATACCTTGAAATCCATAAGCCGTTACGGTTTTTTAAATTGAGAGTTTCTTATTTGGGACAAAGCCAAGATTTAAGTTTAAAATGACAAATGAGGGCAAAGCAATTGACATGAAATAAAGGAGTTGTTATGATTCTGAGTCATCCCAACATGAGGACTGCAGCATGATAAAAAGGTACACAAGACCCAAAATGGGAGCCATATGGAACGAAAGGAACAAATATAAAAAATGGCTTGAAGTGGAACTTGCTGTCTGTGAAGCATGGAATGAACTGGGCGAAATCCCTTCTGAAGCTCTTAAGAGAATAAAGGATAAAGCTGACTTCTCATTAAAAAGAATTGATGAGATAGAAAAAATAGTCAAACATGACGTGGTCGCTTTTCTTACATCCATTGCTGAAAATGTTGGAAAAGACTCTCGATACATACATCTGGGGCTGACTTCTTATGATGTCGTAGATACAGCTCTTTCTCTCCTTATAACAGAAGCGCTCGACGAGATTCTCAAAGACCTGTCACTTTTCAAAAAGACGCTTAAAGAGCAAGCCCTCAAATACAAATTCACTCCCATAATAGGAAGAACCCACGGTGTCCATGCAGAGCCTATTACTTTTGGGGTGAAAATACTGGTCTGGTATGAAGAGGTCAAGCGGCATCAAAGAAGAATTATCCAGGCAAAGGAAAATATAAGCTGCGGCAGGATAGCAGGTGCGGTGGGCACGTACATCCACCTTGACCCGAAAGTCGAGGCAAAGGCTTTAAAAAAATTAAATCTCAAACCCGCTCATGTATCAACTCAAATTCTCCAGAGAGACAGACATGCGGAAGTCATAAGCATGCTCGCACTTCTCTGCACCTCACTCGACAAAATAGCGCAGGAAATAAGGCATCTTCAGAAAACAGAGGCCCTGGAATTAGAAGAACCCTTTACAAAAGGGCAAAAAGGATCTTCTGCCATGCCTCATAAAAGGAATCCGGTACGCGCTGAGAGGATTTCAGGGCTTGCCAGAATCGCTAGAAGCAACCTCCAAACCGCTCTTGAAAACATTCCTCTTTGGCATGAAAGAGACATTTCTCATTCCTCTGCTGAGAGGGTCATAATCCCGGATACCTTTATCATCACTGATTTCTTACTGGCAGAGACCACAGATATCATAACCAACTGGCATGTTTATCCTGAAAAGATGAAAGAAAATATAAATCTGACCCAGGGTCTTGTCTTCTCTCAAAAGGTTTTACTGGCTCTAACCAAAAAAGATATTTCGCGTGAAGATGCCTACAGACTTGTACAAAACAACAGCTTAAAGGCCTGGAAACAGAAGACGGATTTTAAAAAACTTTTGCTTTCCGATCCTGAGATAAAAGAAATACTTACAGAGAAAGAAATAGAGGAATGTTTTTCTCTCGAGACCTATTTATCAAAAATTGACTATATCTTTAACAAGGTGTTTGCTGATGAAAGTTAGGGTGTTAGTGTCATTTAAAGAAAGTGTTTTAGACCCTCAGGGGCAGGCCGTAAAAAACGCTCTCCTCACTCTTGGATATGATTTTATCAAAGACGTCAGACAGGGAAAGGTATTCGAATTGGAACTGAATGATATTTCCAGGGAAGAAATAGACAAAGTCATACCGGAAATTTCTCATAAAGTCTTGTCGAATCCAATCATAGAACGGTTTGAATGGGAAATCCTCAAATGACAACCATACACAACGGAGTCTCATTGAAATGAGATTCGGAATCGTTGTTTTCCCTGGTTCTAACTGTGATTACGATACCCTGCACGTTCTCAAATATGTTTTCAAACAGGAGGCCTTCTTCCTTTGGCATAAAGACCATGATCTAAAAAATGCAGACTGTGTCATACTTCCGGGAGGGTTTTCATATGGAGATTATCTCAGATCCGGAGCCATAGCAAGATTCTCTCCCCTGATGCAGGAAGTCAAGGAATTTTCCTTATCCGGAGGAATTGTACTGGGCATATGCAATGGCTTCCAAGTGCTGCTGGAACTCGGGCTTTTGCCAGGAGCCATGCTCAGAAATAAAAACCTCAAATTTCTCTGCCAGAACGTTCACCTGAGAATCGAAACCACAGACACCCCCTTTACAAACAAAGGAAAACCGGGACAAGTCCTCAATATACCCATAGCTCATTTTGACGGAAATTATTATATTGACGGACCCGGTCTGGACAAAATAAAAAAGAACAATCAAATCCTCCTGCGCTATTCCAGTGCTGAGGGCCATTTGACCAAGGAAGATAATGTCAACGGTTCGCTAGACTGCATCGCCGGACTTGTAAACGAGAACAGAAATGTTCTGGGCATGATGCCGCATCCTGAGAGGGCATCTGAAACATTACTGGGAAGCCGGGACGGACATATCATATTTGATTCCATAATATATTATATAAAAAATGATAGATGATTCCATAATAAAAGAACACGGCCTCACTCAAGAAGAGTATAAAAGGATTACTGCCCTTATCAAACGGGAACCGAACCTCACTGAACTCGGGATTTTTTCTCTTATGTGGTCAGAACACTGCAGTTATAAGAGCTCAAAAATTCATTTAAAAAACTATCCGACTTCAGGCAAGAATGTCATTCAGGGTCCAGGAGAAAATGCAGGAATCATTGATATAGGAAACGGCCTTGCCGTAGTATTCAAGATTGAATCTCACAATCATCCTTCTTTTATAGAACCCTATCAAGGGGCTGCAACCGGAGTCGGCGGTATATTGAGAGATATATTTACTATGGGGGCCAGACCTATAGCTACCCTTAACTCCCTTCGCTTTGGGCCTTTGTCCGTTCCAAAAAACAAAACGGTAATGGAAGGGGTCGTATCAGGAATTGCCGGTTATGGAAATTCAATAGGAGTTCCCACAGTAGGGGGAGAAACCTATTTTGACGAATGCTATTCATTGAATCCCCTTGTCAATGTCTTTTGTCTGGGGATCGCAAAAAAGGATAAAATTTTCTATTCTAGAGCAGAGGGAATAGGGAATCCCGTCCTTTATGTCGGATCAAAAACAGGACGGGATGGAATCCATGGAGCCACGATGGCATCCGCTGAATTCGGGGAAGACCTTGAACAAAAAAGGCCTAATGTCCAGGTCGGTGATCCCTTTAAAGAAAAACTGCTTCTGGAAGCCTGCCTGGAAGTTATGGAAAAAAATTTAGCATTGGGGATCCAAGACATGGGGGCAGCTGGTCTGACCTGCTCGACAACGGAAATGGCTGCAAACTCAGGCACCGGCATTGAAATAGATATAAACCTCATCCCTCAAAGAGAACAGGGCATGACTCCCTATGAGATCATGCTTTCAGAGTCTCAGGAAAGAATGCTGATCGTCGCTCAAAAAGAAAAGGTCAAGCAAGCCCAATCTGTGTTTGCCAAATGGGACCTGGATGCTGTCATCATCGGACATGTGACAGATACACAAAACCTGAAAGTCAAATCAGGAGACAAAACAGTCGTTGACCTACCCCTCAGAGCTATCATCAATCAGTGCCCTGTCTATAATAGAGAGGCAAAGCCTCCCGCCCCGCCTGCTCCGATTATAGACCTTAATGATATCTCTTTTCCGGAAAATTATGAACAGGCTTTCCTTCAAATCATAAAATCGCCCGGCCTTGCTGACAAGCAGTGGATATTCCGTCAATATGACCACATGGTTCAGACGAATACGACAGTGCTCCCTGGAGCTGATGCCTCTGTGCTCCGCATAAAAAACACAAACAAAGCTCTGGCAGTAACATTGGATGGAAATTCTTTGTACACTTATGTCAATCCTCGGTCAGGAGGCATCATTGCTGTTTCAGAAGCGTGCCGCAATCTCGCCTGTGTGGGGGCAAAGCCTGTAGGCGTCACAAATTGTCTGAACTTTGGAAACCCGGAAAAATCTGAAATCATGTGGCAGTTTAAGGAAGCGGTCCATGGCATTGCTCAAGCCTGCAAGGCCTTTCAAATCCCTGTGACAGGGGGCAATGTCAGTTTTTATAACGAAACTGAAGGGATCCCCATATATCCCACAGCCGTACTGGGCGTGGTGGGTGTTATTGATGCTCTTGATAAGATCATGACTCCGGAATTCAAAGCTCCTGGAGACACCATCCTTCTGCTCGGAGAAAACAAGGAAGAGCTGGGAGCTTCTGAATATATGAACCATATCCATTCAAAAAAAGGCGGCCCCCCTCCGGAAATCGATCTCAGGAAAGAGAAAAGAGTCCAGTCACTGTGCCTGAAAGCCATATCAAAAAACATGATCAAATCAGCGCATGACCTATCAGAAGGGGGCCTTGCTCAATGCCTGGCCGAATGCTGCCTCTTAGGGAAAAAAAGAATAGGATGCCGCATAAACCTTGAAGATAAAATAAGGACAGATGCCCTTCTCTTCGGAGAAACCCAGTCGCGGATACTCATCTCCCTTGAAGAGGACCAAGAGGATGCTTTTAAATCCCTTGCCGGGAAAAGAAAAGTCCCTTACTCCATAATAGGAAAAACCGGCGGGGAAAACATCTTGATAAAACATCTCGGGGAAAAAATAATAAATATCCCGGTTCAAAAAGTCTATTCGCTCTGGAAGTATTCTCTTCCCGGCTTCTTTAAAATAGAATAAAGTTCCTTTTTAAATTTCCTGTTTTAAAATCAAAGAGAAATTGGTATGTTATTGGTGACTGTTAATTCCAATATATAATAACCTGGATGATGAATAAGTCGAGGTTAAGGATAGCTTACTGAAATTCAGGTGAGGACGTGGCGACATTGAAGATTTAGTCTTCAAGAGAATGCGGCAATCTCATTGGGAAACAAAGCATATTGAGATCACCACCTCGCTGCGCTCCTCGTGATGACAAGGGAGCATAAGCTATATCTTAATTTCAGATCGGCTCGCCTGAAAGGAAAAAAATGGCGATGAAAATGAAAGTAGCAACAAACAAAGATATTTCATTTGTCATTTTTGTCAAAAACATGTATATCCTTGAAAGCAAAACAAAATAATGAATGTCGCCATTTTTTTATGAATAGTTCAGGTTAATAGGACAGGTTAATAAGGAAGAGGCTATGACTGAAAAAACATTCCAGAGTCCAAAAAAAAGAGGCCAAATCGCTGTTTTTTTATCAGGAAGAGGATCGAATTTCCTTGCCATTCATGACGCTGTTATCAGAGGAGACATAAACGCAGACATATCGCTTGTGTTCAGCAATAGAAAAGAAGCTCCGGGTCTGCTGCATGCAAAAAAACGCCGGTTGAAAACACTTTATTTAAATCCAAAAGAATTCAAGTCAAAAGAAGACTATGATGAAGAAATCTGCAAACAACTTAAAAAAAGAGATATCGATCTCATTTGCTTAGCAGGTTATATGAAAATTTTGACACCCGGCTTCTGCAATGAATTCGAAAACAGGATTATAAACATTCACCCAGCACTTCTTCCCTCCTTTCCCGGTCTTCACGTGCAGAAAAAAGCCATTGATTGGGGAGTGAGATATTCCGGAGCGACCGTTCATTTTGTGACAGCTTCTGTGGATATGGGTCCTATTATTCTCCAGGCTGTGGTCCCGGTTCTCCAGGATGATACAGAAGAATCTCTCAGTAACAGAATACTGAAACAGGAACACAAGATCTATCCGGAATCAGTGAAGCTCTATTTTGAAGGAAAACTATTGATCAAAGGAAGAAAAGTCTTTATTTTACCCTGAACATTGAATAAGAACATCTCTCACAGGCTCTTGAATAACGCAGGCTCCTCTATTTTCATTCATATTTGCCATTCATTCATAAAGAGTGTAAAAATATATAAAATCAAAACACCGTAAGGAACGACAAAATGCAGACAAAAAAAGAAGCAGAAAAACAATTTGATTATCTAAAAAAAGGCAGTACAGAGATAATACAGGAAAACGAATTAAAGGAACGACTTGAAAATTCCCTGAAAAACAACAAGCCTTTAAGAGTGAAGGCTGGTTTTGACCCCACTGCTCCTGATATTCATCTGGGACACACCGTGCTTTTGCGTAAAATGAAACACTTTCAAGACCTGGGCCACGAAGTTATATTTTTGATCGGCGACTTCACAGGGCTCATTGGAGATCCATCAGGTCAATCAAAAACGCGGCCTCCTATGACAAGGGAACAGATAAATAAAAATGCAGAGACATACAAACAACAGGTCTTTAAAATTCTCGATCCTGATAAAACAATCATAGAATTCAATTCAAAGTGGCTGGGAAAACTGACCAGTTTTGACATAATCCACCTTATGGCGAAATATACGGTTGCCAGAATTCTCGAAAGAGATGATTTTTCAGAGAGGCTCAAAAAAAACAAACCGATCTGCACCCATGAAATTCTTTATCCTATCATGCAGGCTTATGATTCGGTGGCTTTAAAGGCAGATGTCGAGCTGGGCGGCACAGACCAAAAATTCAATCTTCTCGTGGGTCGGGATATACAGAGAGAATACAACCAAAAACCACAGATAGTGCTGACTATGCCTCTTTTAGAGGGCATCGACGGTATCGAAAAAATGAGCAAATCTTTGGATAATTATGTTGGAATCACAGAGCCTCCAGAGAAGATATATGGAAAAATCATGTCCATATCTGATACGCTTATGTACCGCTACTATGAACTGCTTACAGATATATCTATGTCCAAGATCAGAGAATACAAGGAAAAAGCCAAAAAAGAGGAAATCAATCCAAGGGACATCAAATCCGAACTGGCCCGGCTGATCGTCAAAGACTTCTGGGGAAGAGAGAAATCAGAAAAAGCGGCGCTTGAGTTCGATCGTGTATTCAAACAGAATAAGGCTCCTTCAGATATAGATAAAATTGAAATAAAATCTGAGAAAATGCTTCTTTTAGACTTTCTTGCTGACAACAACATTTTCCCTTCCCGCGGGGAAGCTAAGCGCATAATAAGACAGGGCGGGCTCTATCTTGACGGCAGAAGAATAAAGGATATCGGTTTTATGATAGATTTGGCAAAAAAAGACAAGATCATTCTAAAAATAGGCAAAAAAAGATTTTATAATATAAAAAAAAGCTGACTCCGAGATAAACAGAAGAAATGATACCGGCCGATCAATGATTCTAAACAAAAAAAAAGCAAGATACACCTTCAGCTATTATCGAAAAATTCTGGAGTCTTTAAAGAAGTATTTTGATACAAGTTATGTTATATCCGAAATCCCCCAGATCTTCAGCCAAATATTAAGGCCTAAGTATATTATAAGACATGACATCCACGAATCTCTCGTCAAAGGTCTGGAGCTTGCTAAAATAGAGAATGAATACTCCATCAGAGCCTCTTATATGATAGACGTGCTTTCTCCCAACTTTAGTCTGAAAGAAAAAGAAAACTCATCCATAATCAAGGAGATTATAAACCTGGGACATGAAGCCGGATTGTATGTTTATAACTCAATTTCAGACATCACGGACCCAAAGGAATTAGACGTCAGAACAGTTGATTTTATCTCACAGTGCCGGTATCTTGAAAGCTTTATCAGAAAAAACGTATATTCAATCTCTTTCCCTCTCAAATACTCCAGCATCCCGGAAGACTCCTTCTTTATCGGCCAAAAAGTCAGTGCATCATCAGCAATAATGATGGAAGAAGCTCTCTCAGACATCAACGATCTTGAAGAACACCAGGTGTTTCTCTCCAAAATAAAAAACAGGGATAAAAAGATTCTTCAGATTCTTATCCATCCCGAATTATGGGATGAAGACTAAATTTCTTATGCAGAGATTTTTTATTTAACCTGGATTATTCACAAGTCGAGGTTGAAGAGAGCTTACTGAAATTCAGGTGTGGGTGAAGCGACATTAAAGATTTAGCCTTCGGAGTGCTGTGTTTGAGGGAACTCGGCAAAGCCGAGCTGTGAGCATGTCTGACCCACGGACGGGGGGAGTTGCGCAGCAGCCGAGAACACAGTGCGAAGAATGGCGTTAAAAA
>Ga0190359_1000776_pt1 | contig 21230 bp, 21 predicted proteins | sample 48721823_MG_FD_161269 | JGI IMG/M metagenome (GOLD analysis project Ga0190359, IMG submission 161269) | Hydrothermal vent microbial mat bacterial communities from Southern Trench, Guaymas Basin, Mexico - 4872-18-2-3_MG | ecosystem: Environmental > Aquatic > Marine > Hydrothermal vents >... | reverse complement strand
CGCTGAGCACGAGACAAAGAGCAGTACCAGCAACGGTGACACAACAATCAATCTTACATATATACTATTTTGTATTCTCATAATCATCACCCATAAAAAATAAATGGCAAGAAAATACTCGTAGAACTAAATTACGAGTCCCTTTGGTGGATGTCAATATATTTTCGATATTTCGGATAGTTACTGAAGGAATTTATAATGTTTCAACAGGTAGACTTATCAAATGATAAGGCTGGAAAATGGATTGCGGCATTCGAAGCGATTCTATAGTGCCGTTTTTCGTATCTTTTTCAGGTAATATAGTCTGGATTTTTTTGAGAACAGTTTTTTTGTGTTTGGTACAAAATCAGGTACGAATTCATACTTTTCAAGCATTTTTTCTATTGCATCTTTCTGTTTCTTTTGCTTTTTAAGGAATGGCAGGTTTTTCATTTTTACCATTGGATGATCTCCTTTATGGCGGGTAATAAATCGTAAGTTTAGGCAGAATGTTTAATCGCTTAAATTTCTGCAAAAATAAAAATATCCCCCCTCGGATACTTTTTCTATAATCCATCAGTTATGGATGGAATTATTTAAAAGAACAGATTAATGAATAATTTTTACCCTAAAAAAATACCGTTAGTTTAAAAATCATGCTGCAAGTCGGTAATCCTGAATAATAGTTGATAAATCTTCTTTTAAAAGAAGCTCATGTACCTTTTGATAATTCTCTACCGTTTTGGCTAATCCTGTGACATCCAGAATAAATTCAATCGTTTCAATCATAGTCATCCACCTTTCAATTGAGTTGCTCTACGCCGATAGTACGGTGAAGGAGCAGATAACCGGCAATTGATTGAAGGTGCCTCTATTCACTAATCTACCCTAAAAAAACTATTTTTGCCAAAAAATATCTTTACAGATAATTTTGTTTTGTAAAGTATTCTCAGTGGAGTGTTTTCAAAAAAACAGGAAGAAAATGTAAGCAGTATATTAGTGCATCGTTGGAAAAACGGTAGCCGTATATCACGAGAGATATTACTGGCCGGTATGACCGAATCCACCCGGTCCCCGTTTGGTTTCCGTCAGTGAATTTTTTTCCTGAAAGTCCAGTTCAGCGGCTACTGCCGTGGGAATGACCTGTGCAATACGCTCACCGCGATTCAAGGTGATGGGCTCGTTGCCGAGATTGGCAAGGATAACTTTGACTTCACCGCGATAATCCGAATCAATAGTTCCCGGGGTATTCAACACGGTGATACCATGTTTCCAGGCGAGACCGCTGCGGGGACGGACCTGTACTTCATAGCCGGGAGGGATTTCAAAGATGAATCCGGTGGGTACCAGTATTCGCTCGCCAGGTTTCAGGACGATAGATTCCTCTATTGCCGCGGCAATATCACTGCCGCTTGAACCGGGAGTCATTTTTTGCGGGATTGGAAGACCTTCACCGTGGGGAAGCCGTTTTACATGAATAAACTGCCTGTTTTCCATAGAATACATACTTTCAGAAGGCGATAATAAAAATAAGGTAAAGACACACTCTCGTATCTTTACCCTGTGTTTTTAACCGAATTACTTTCTATCGGGATTTACCGGTTTTCAGCGCTTTCATACTGAGTCGTACTTTACCGCGATCCATCCCGATAAGCTTCACTTTTACTTCATCACCTGTGGCGACAACATCCTCTACTTTGTTGACTCGTTTGTTATCGAGTTCCGAGATATGAATGAGCCCGTCTTTTCCCGGCAGGAATTCTGCAAAGGCACCGAAATCAACGATAGATTTTATTTTTGCCAAGTAGACTTTTCCGATTTCAGGTTCTTCAATGATTGCCTCGATTCTTTTAACTGCAATCTCGGCCGATGTTTTATCGGCGGCGAAAATCTGTACGGTACCGTCATCCTCAATAGTAATGGTTGCACCTGAGTTGTCCTGGATGTCACGTATGATGCGGCCTCCCGGCCCGATGATTTCACCGATTTTTTCTTTGTCAACGGTCAATGTGGTGATCCGCGGTGCGAACGGAGAGAGATCCGGACGCGGTCTGGGGATAGCCTGCTCCATTATGTCAAGTATTTTGTTTCGTGCAGTATTCGCTTTTGCCAGTGCTTCACGCATGAGCTCGGGAGTGATACCGTCAATTTTAATATCCATCTGTATCGCCGTAATACCTTTACGGGTACCGGCTACTTTGAAATCCATATCACCCATGTGATCCTCAGTGCCGAGAATGTCGGTGAGAATAGCAATTTTCTCATCCTCCTTGATAAGCCCCATGGCAACTCCCGCAACATGTTCTTTGATAGGGACACCGGCCGTCATGAGCGACAGTGAACCGCCGCATATGGAGGCCATGGATGAGGAGCCGTTTGACTCGAGTATCTCGGAAACCAAACGGATGGTATAGGGAAAGCTTTTTTCGTTCGGCAGAATCGGTGCAAGAGAGCGCTCTGCCAAATGGCCGTGACCAATTTCCCGACGGCTGACTGCGCCCAGCCGTTTTACTTCTCCGACGGAGAACGGCGGGAAATTGTAATGAAGCATATATGATTTGCTGTATTCCGCCTGAATATTATCAATACGCTGCTCGTCAAGTTTTGTGCCGAGAGTGGCAACCACCAGCGCCTGCGTCTCACCGCGGGTAAAGAGTGCGGAACCGTGCGCGCGGGGGAGAATATCCAGATCGCAGGTAATATCACGAATGGTGCTGCAGTCTCTGCCGCCGATACGGGTGCCGGTTTCGAGTATGGTCCTGCGCATATCCGCAGATTCGAGATCGTGAAACGCCTTGGCAATAATCGCCTCTTTTTCCGGGAATTGCTCGGCAAGTTGCTCCTGAATACTGTTTAATAATTCGTCAAGCTGCTTATAGCGGGTCCTCTTGTGTCCGATAAAACTGATATCGTGTATCTTGTCTTTAGCCAACTCGGTTACCGTATCGATTATTTCCTGTTCACCTTCCACTACCGGCGGCTCAAAGCTCTTATCAGGAATCTCGCATTTACCGAAAAGCTCGCGTTGGAGTTTGATTAACTGTTTTATATGTTTGTGGGCAAACATAATTGCCTCAATCAGTTTTTCTTCCCCAACCTCATAGGCGCCGCCCTCGACCATCATAATCGATTTTTCGGTGCCGGCAACGACAATATCAAGGCCGCCTGATTCGGTCTCCTCAATGGTGGGAAATACTTTCAATTCACCATTAACTATCCCAACCCTTACACCACCGACAGGCTCGGTAAAGGGCATGTCGGACAGGCACAGTGCACAGGAAGCTGCGGTGACCGCCATAACGTCTGCATTGTAATCTTCATCGGCTGAGATGACCGTATTTATAATCTGAACTTCATCGTTATAGCCTTCAGGGAAGAGAGGGCGGATTGGCCGATCAACAATACGGGCACTGATAACTTCGCTCTCACTCGGTTTCCCCTCGCGTTTATGAAATCCGCCGGGAATTTTTCCAGCAGCATACGTTTTCGCGATAAATTCGACTGTAAGGGGAAAGAAGTCTATTCCCTCGCGCGGCGGTCCGGAACACGCGGTTGACAATACCATGGTGTCACCGATTCGAATGACTGCAGAACCGCTTGCCTGTCTGGCAATACGCCCCGTTTCAAGAGAGAGTGTGGTGTTGTTTATTGAGGTACTTACTGTTTGAATACTCATGTAATTCTCCATAATGAATGTAAATTTTAATAGTCTGTTGGCGGAAGAGCATCTGGTATGCTGGTATAAAAAAAGAAAGAACCTGCCGTATGCAACAGGTTCATATAGCAGTTAGAAAAGCATATACACCAGGGAAATCCAGAAATTCATACCACTATTTTCTAATCTTAAGTTTTTCGATTAAAACCCGATATTCTTCAATATCTTTTGCTTTAAGGTAATCAAGCAACGCTCTTCTCTGACCAACCAGTTTTAAAAGACCATATCGCGTATGATTGTCTTTTTTATGTGTTTTTAAATGTTCGGTAAGATCGTTAATTCGCTCGGTAAGAAGCGCTATCTGTACGTTGGTGTTTCCGGAATCCTTTTCATCCTTTCCGTGTTTTTTAATAATTTTCTGTTTGCGCTCTTTTGTAAGAGGCATAGTGTTTCTACTCCTTGTTAAAAAACTGTTTAATTTTCTCTACATCTTTCTTTATCTGCTCAACCAGCGCTGCTTCGGAAGAAAATGATTCATCCGGTCTGATAAAATTGTGAAGCCACAGCGCCGTTTCAGTATGTATTCCCGGATCCAGGATTATTGGGTCCAGGGAGTGAAATTCAAAATGATACTCTCTCTTATCGAATGTAGGACAGTTCCCGAAATACAATGCACCCTTCAGCTTACTCTCTTTGAATTCTACTTCTGCAGCATACACACCGGGGGGTGGAATTACCTTTTGCGAAGGCGGGCGCTTAAAATTAAGTGTTGGATATCCCAGTTCAAAACCTTTTCGCATCCCTCGGATTCGTTCTGCAAGAATAGGATACGGGTGTCCCAGCATTCTCACCGCTTCATCTATACGCCGTTCACCGATTAAATTACGTATCACAGTAGACGACGCCACCTGCATATCTTCTGTATGAAGGCTTACAGGAAACACATTAAAATGGTTTCTGACATCCAGATTATGCAAAAAGTTATATGATCCTTTTCTCCCTTTACCAAAAGAGTGGTTTTCACCCATCACCCATTCCACTGCGCCAAACCGGTCAATTAAAATATCCTGTACAAATTCTTCCGGTGTAAGAGCCGCAAATTGAGAATTAAAGGGTATACAAACCAGATAATCAATAGGGAATTCACGTAGCAGGAGTACTTTTTCATCAAAGGTGGTAAGGCGGGGCGGTGTTTTATCGGGATAGAGGAATGCCCGGGTATGTGGCTCGAAGGTAATAATCACCGCTGCAGCATTTTGATACTGTGCACGTTCGCACACGGTAGTCATGAGATAGTGGTGCCCATTATGCACTCCATCAAAATTACCTACGGATACCACCGTTTTTTTATTCGATGGAAATGACTCGCTGCATTTGATAACATTCATGGTTTAATAAATACCTTTACAGGATGATATCTGTTTGCCGTTACTTGTTCGGTAATAGCAACAAGCTCCTTCTCCGTATTATAAACAAAAACCCTTTTTCCCTTTGAGCCGTTTTCTAAGACAATGTCCCGTCCGCAGGCAAGGCTCCTTATTTCCGTATCTGCAGCCGTATAGGCCGGACAGTGAGAAAATATATCAGAAATGGTATGAAGAGTACTTTCCCATTCCCGTTGAACAGTATCGACGGGAATGGCGTGTTCTGTTGTAAAGTTAGCAATCGCTGAGCGGTGAATTGCCGAGGCATATCCTATGGTGCCGGCTTTTTCTGCAACATCTCGGGCAAGAGAACGGATATAGGTACCCGTGGAGCATACGGTTGAGAGGAACGCCTCACCGTCTGCAGGATTGTAGCGTTGCAGGGTTAATGAGTGAATGGTTATTTCACGCGGTGGTATATCAATCTCACGGTTGTTCCGCGCGAGTGTATATGCACGCGCGCCCCTGACTTTTATGGCAGAGTAATCAGGCGGTCTCTGGAGAATCGTTCCTGTAAAAGCAGGCAGGACATCCTCGATCTGTCGGCGGGATGGGAACGGTTTGTCACGATCGGTTATGGTACCGGCACGGTCAAGTGTATCGGTTGTTGTCCCGAATTGTATCCTGAATGAATAGTGCTTCGGCTCGGAAGGCAGGTAGGGGAGCAGGCGTGTGGCGGTACCGACCGCCAGTATCAGAAGTCCGGTTGCTTCGGGATCTAAGGTGCCACTGTGACCGATTTTTTTTATACCAAGAGCCTGACGCACTTTCCTGATGACGGCAAATGATGTCGGGCCTTTTGGCTTATTAATAAATAAAAAACCGTTCAAGAATTATCCAGTTCCTTCTGTATGAGTTCAATCATTTTCGTTTTCGCTTTTTCAAGAGGAAGTTTAATGGTGCATCCTGCGGCGCAGGTATGCCCGCCTCCGCCTGGAATTGTCTGGGCGATTTTCCCGACATCAATCCCGCCGTTTGAGCGAAGGCTGAAGTGTGAGCAGGTGTCACTGTATTTGATAAACATACCGACCTCAACACCGACAGCGGTTAAGGCCTGATCGGACATACCTTCAATATCACCGTTGCCCGCCCCGGATTCTTCCAGCAGCGAATTGGCCATCTCCATTGAACTGATGCGGTTGTTGCTGTAGAAGGTGAGCGTTGACCAGATTTTTGCCCGGAGCAGAAGGCCGGACGGACTGAAAGAGGTGTACACCTGCCGGTATATTTTCGAGCAGTCAGCCCCGTTGTCAACCAGCTGTGCACAGATACGCAGGACAGCACTGTTTGTATTCGAGAATTGAAATCCGCCGGTGTCTGTCAGAATGCCGGTATACAGCACCTCCGCTACATGTACCGGAAAGATAACGGATCGGGCATGAAAAAAAGTGTAGAGAATCTCGCTGGTTGCAGAGGCTTCATGTTTTATAATATTGACATCACCTTCACAGGCGTTGTCTTTATGGTGATCTATATTGATTACAAATGGGGCAATGTCCCGGTTTGTGTTCCATCCGAGCCGTGACGCATTGGATGCATCGAGGATAACAAAAACATCAAAAGTACGCTGCGGAGCCGTATTACTGATTTTATCGGTATTGCGGAGGAATAAAAATTTCCGTGGTACCGGATCGTGATTATAGATGATTACCTCTTTTCCCAGCGAATCCAGATACCAGTAAAAGGCGAGTTGTGAGCAGATACTGTCACCGTCTGGATTAACATGTGACGATATGAGAAAAGAGTGATTGCTATCGATTATTTCCTGCAGTTTAGACCAGGTCATCCTTAACTTGCTCGAGTAAAGAATTAATATGTTCACTTCGGTCGAGTGAAGAATCAATTTTAAATATAAGTTTTGGGGTATGTTTTATTTTAATGCGCGCGGCAACACATCGCTGGATAAAAGACGCTGCGCCGTTCAGAGCGATATGTGCTTTTCCCTTCTGCTCGTCATTGCCGAAGACACTGACAAAAACCGTCGCGTTGCGTAAATCCGGAGCCAGCTTTATCTCTGTGACGGTCACAATATGGGGGATACGCGGATCATTTACTTTGTTGGTAATGGTCCAGGTAATCTCCCGGTGCAGATGCTCCCGTACCCGTTCTGTGTGCCATTGTAAAGAGGTCATTACACGCTACTCGTTGCTTTGGATAACTTTCTGGCTATCTCGATTTTATCATATACTTCAATGCGATCGCCTTCCCGGTAATCCGATACTTTATCCAGCGTAATGCCGCACTCATACCCGTTCTGTACTTCACGGACATCCTCCTTATGCCGCTTTAATGTCGATATCGTTGAATCGGCGATTTCAATATCATCCCGTATCAGTCGGGCAGATGCATTACGGGTAACGGTACCGGAGGTAACCATGCAACCGGCAATCTGACCGACTTTCGAGATTTTAAATACCTGTCGTACTTCAAGCGTGGCGACAATTTTTTCTCTGATTTCCGGAGCGAGCATCCCCTCCATAGCGTCATGAATTTCATCAACCGCTTCGTAAATAATACGGTAGGTTCTGATATCTACCCCTTCATTTTTAGCCATCTCGCGTATTTTGCTGTTGGGATTCACATGGAAACCGACAATTATTGCATTGGACGCTGTAGCTAGCATGATATCCGTTTCCTTAATTGCCCCGACGCTCTTATGAATAACATTGACTCTAATTTCCGAGGTGCTTAACTTTTCCATGGATGCGGCAAGAGCTTCCACCGAACCGTCCACATCACCCTTGATGATCAGATTCAATGTCTGCACCTGTCCTTCCTGTATAGCCTCATAGAGATGTTCAAGGGAGACAGAGCCGATTTTTCGTAATTCGCGCTCTTTTGCGGCAAGCCGCCGTCGGGCGCTGATATCACGGGCTTTCTTTTCATCGGAAACGACTTTAAATGAGTCACCTGCCTGGGGAGTTCCCGAGAGTCCGAGGACCACGACAGGTTGAGACGGTCCGGCGCTTTCGGTGGATAAACCACGTTCGTTAAACAGATCGCGGACCCGTCCGGAATGAATGCCGGTAACAAAGGCATCGCTTTTACGGAGGGTACCGCGCTGGATAAGGACCGTAGCGATTGCACCTTTCCCTTTGTCAAGTTCTGATTCTATCACTACACCTCGCGCCTTGCCTTCCCTGGTGGCGGTAAGTTCGAGGATTTCAGTCTCGAGCGCAAGGGTCTCCAGCAGTTTGTCTATTCCTTCACCTGTTTTTGCAGAGATTTCGACCGAGGATACCTGGCCGCCGTAATCTGAAACAATAACGTTATACTGGGCGAGCTCTGATTTTACTTTGTCAACATTTGCCGAAGGGAGGTCGATTTTATTAATTGCCACGACAATAGGAACGTTAGCGGCACGGGCATGATCAATCGCCTCCTTCGTCTGCGGCATAACACCGGAATCGGCAGCGACAATGAGCACCACCACATCAGTCACCTGCGAACCGCGCGCCCGCATGGCCGTAAAAGCTTCGTGTCCTGGTGTGTCAAGGAAGGTGACGTTGCCGTGCTTCGTACTCACCTCATAGGCTGCAATATGCTGGGTAATGCCTCCCGCCTCACCGGCTATCACGTTCGTTTTACGGATGTAATCAAGCACCGAGGTTTTTCCGTGATCAACATGCCCCATAATGGTAACCACCGGTGAACGTGGTTCAAGTTTACCTACCTTTTCTTCCTCAGGCTCATCTTCCTCTTCTGAAGCATATTCGCTCATCAGTTTTGCGGTGTAGCCGAACTCATCAGCAACCAGTTCAATGGTTTCAAAGTCAAGGCGCTGATTAATAGTGACAAAGAGACCGATTTCCAGACACTTGGCAATGACTTCACTCACCTTGATATTCATCATGTTGGCAAGCTCATTTACCGTGACAAATTCGCTTACATACAACTCTTTTTTTTCTTCGACTACTTCGCTGTCTTTATCAATTGTTTTTTTATACTTCTTTTTTGTGGAGCCTGCTCCGATTTTCGCCAGAGTCTTTTTTACATTAGCTTTCAATTCTATTTCGTTAATCTCCGGCCGGCCGGTCTTTGCTTTTGCCGATTTCTTCTTTGTCTTCTTACCGGCATGTCGTTTTCCCTGCGCATCTTCTTTCTGCGGGAGCGGCTGGCTTTTTCCCTTGGATTCAAGAATTTCCGGCGTCGCAGTGGAGTGCTGTGCATGCCTTCTGGGACGTGCATGCCGATCCGATTTGAACGGCTTTTCTTTTTCAACCTTTTCTTCCGTTGCCGGTGCTTTTTCCGCTTTTTTCTTCTCGGCGGTTTTTCCTAAAAGCTCCTCCTTCGCCTTCGCAATCTTCTGCTTCTTACGGGCGTATTGCTTTTTAATTTCTGCACGTTCCTGCTCAAATTTCTGTTTGATTTGTTCCCGCAAATTTTCATCGACCGTGCTCATGTGGCTTTTAACCGTAATACCCATTCCTCTGAGCATCTGCACAAGTGCTTCACTGGAAACCTTGAATTCCTTTGCGAGTTTGTATACTTTTTCTTTTGCCATGCCTTGTCCTTTCGGCAGGAGTATGTTTTTTCAGAGGTGTCAGGTTAATTATATATTCTTCAGGTATATTCAACAAAGATATATTGTTTTCTATCCGTCATAATAAATTAATATTATATACATTCTCCCGCTTGTATTATTTCTGTTCCGGCTCGGTTGGCTCCTGAGCGGTACCCTCGTCGCCGACTTCCTCATCAGGTATTTCCCCATCTTCTTCCGATACGGGTTCCTCACTCTTCTCAGTCTCTTCTGCATCAGTATCGGAAACCTCAGTACTCTCGTCGGATGTTACCGTTTCCTCCGAGGATTCTTCCACCTCCTCAGGCTCTTCATGCTCAGCGTCTTCCTCGTTGTCCGTTGTGGTTACTTCACTTACATCTTCACTGCTTTCTTCCGGCCCGGTTTCGATCTCGCTGTCCTCATCGGTCGCTTCTTCATCTTCCTCTACATCATCTTCAACCTCTTCTATTTTCTCTTCTTCTTCATCGGTTTCGGTGTCGCCAGCTTCCATGGCTTCTTCGTCAACCTCTTCATCTTCCGGTGTTTCCGTGAGTATCTCTTCACGTTGCTCGTCGCTGAACTCCTCGAACTCTTCCTCGCCATAAATATCAATTTCTTTATCCAGTAGCTTGGAGGCCAGTTTAATATTCTGTCCTTCCTTGCCGATAGCCTGAGCAAGGTGCTCTTCCAGGACAATGACGACAATTTTATTCTCACCGACCGGAATAACACGTTTTACTTCAGAAGGCGCGAACACCCGGCGTACCAGTATGTTAATTTCGTCAGTCCAGTTAATAATATCCATGCGTTCATTGGAAAGTTCCCGTACAATTGCCTGGACACGGTTTCCCCGCATGCCGACACACGCACCGACCGGGTCCACTCGGCTGTCATTGGTTGTAACCGCAACTTTTGCACGGTATCCGGGTGCACGGACTATTTTCACAATACGAACAATATTTTCAAATATTTCGGGCACCTCAATCTCAAAAAGTCGCTCGAGAAACATCGGTGCGGTTCGCGAAATAATGACCTGCGGGCCCTTCGGATTATTTTTTACTTCAATAATACAACCACGAATTGTGTCACCCTGCCGGTACCGCTCCTTTTTAATCTGCTCTTTATAGGGGAGCATGGCCTCAGTGCGACCGAGATTGACCAGTATGTTTCCTTTGTCAATCTGCTGTACCGTGCCGGTGACCAGTTCGCCGATACGCTCCGAGTAATCCTCAAAAATTTTATCACGCTCAAATTCCCGAACGCGCTGCATGATAATCTGCTTTGCCGTCTGAATTGCCGACCGACCGAACTCGTTGATGTCCAGCTCACCGACTACCTCATCACCGATTTCAAGATCCTTGTCGATCTTACGCGCTTCATCAATATGGATCTGCGTCTCCGGATCCTCCACTTCATCAACTACATACTGCAGGGTATAAGCCTCAATCGTACCTTTCTCACGATCAACTATCACCTCAACATTAATAGGACTGTTGAGGTACTTTCGTGCCGCTGAAGCAAGAGCATCCTTGAGAGAATCGAGTACCAGGTCCATACCGATACTTTTTTCCTTCGTTACCGCACTGAGCGCTGCAACAATATCCATCGCCTTTAACGATTCGTTTTTCTTCTTCCTTTGAGTAGCCATTGCCAGTTTTTCCTTCCAAGACTTTTATTTAAAGGTTATTTCAATTTTCCCACTGAGCACAGTTTTTAACGGAATCTCCGTTGTTTCCGTACCTGATTCGACGGTACAGATAGCGTTATCACAGGCAATCAGTTTCCCGGTAAGTGTTTTGATTTTTCCGTCAGAGTGTTGTATCCTGAATCGAACTGATTTTCCGATCACCCGTTTAAAATCTTTTTCCGTCACCAGCGGACGATCGATACCCGGTGAAGAAACTTCAAGGGTATATGGTGTATGAGAAAAGTTTTCCACATCGAGCAGCACGGAGATTTCGTGACTAATCCTTTCGCAATCCTTTACGGTTATTCCCTGTTCATTATCAACAAAGATACGCAGTACGGACCGTGAGCCAGACTGAATATATTTCACATCATACAGCTCATATCCCATGGCAGCGAGTTTTTCTTCGACAACAGGTTCAATACGTTCAAGAGCCCGCATGGTACAAATTTCCTTGTAGTTCTATAAAAAAACGGGCTTTCGCCCGCAATGTCAAGTAACCCAAGAATACTAAAATATAAGTGTTGTTAGTGTCGATAGACAAGATAAAAGGCTAATAAATGCACAATAATTTCTTTACGGCTGCTTACGGTTTGCCGGTTACTTACCGATAAGTACCTGTTAATGAGAACCAATTAGTGTGACAGCAGTTCTTTTTTATGTTTTTTAACCCAGGTACGCGCCTCCTCCGGTGTCGTAATTTTTTCATCCAGCTGGAGATCGTATACCTTGTCCAGAATGACACCGAAAATGGGTCCGGGAGTAAAGCCGAGCGTAATAAGGTCTTTGCCGGTAAGATACGGTTTGGGCTTAAGAGCGGCTTCATCCATCTCTTTCTTTTTACTGACGAGAAAGGTGTAGTTGTCTGTATTGCCGTGGCTTGCAAGACAGTCGGCGCGGTGGAGCTCGAGTTCATCCCCCAGCGTTTTTCGTGAAAGAAATTTTTTCAGCGTCGAAAGGCGCATCTCTGTAACATTGATAAAATTCATGTGATTATCAATACACGCATAAACATCATTCATCAATGCCCGGGAACTTTTCATACGTCTCAGAATATTTTTGGCCATGCGTGCACTCACTCTGCCGTGGTTATTAAAACGGATTCGGTCCGTATGGGAAAAGGTCGCCGGTTTTCCGATGTCATGCAGTAACGCACTCCATGCCAGAACCGGTGTCGGATTCTGTAAAAAGGAGAGTGTTTTTAGTGTATGGGTAAAGACATCCCCTTCCGGGTGAAAATCCACGGGTTGTTCAATTCCCTTGAGATCGCTTACCTCGGGAAGGATAACGGCAAGTAATCCGGATTTATCAAGAAGCGATACTGCAGTATCAGGATGAGGACCGATAAGCATTTTACTAAGTTCCTGAAAAACGCGTTCCCGGGATACCCGGTTGATTTTTTCCGCATTATCTGTTATAGCTTTCCAGGTATCCAGTTCTATGGTAAAGGAAAAATGTGCGGCAAATCGTATTCCCCGCAGGAGACGAAGGTAATCTTCCCTGAAACGCAGTTGAGCATCTCCTATTGAGCGTATTACACCTGCCTTCAGATCCTTTTTCCCGTTAACGAAGTCCAGCACCTTTTTTTTCATGGGATCATAGAAAAGTCCGTTTATGGTAAAATCTCTGCGAAGAGCATCGGCTCCCGCATCTGCGAAGGTAACCGACTTCGGATGACGCCCGTCTTCCGATTCTCCATCAGTACGAAATGTGGCAACTTCAAAAGGGATATTCCTTTTTATAACCAGCATTACTCCGAAATGTTCACCAACGCCTACGGTATTAGGGAAAAGATTGGCAACGGTCGAGGGTTTTGCATCCGTAGCAATATCGATATCCTCATCATGTTCCAGACCCAGGAGCATATCGCGAACGTATCCTCCTGCAAAATAGGCCTGAAATCCGTTGTCGGTCAGCCGTTTCACTATGGATAATGCAAGTTTCTCTTTCATATTATCGTTGCGGTGACTATTCTTCCTGAATCGGGTGTGCCCGGATTTTCCTTTTAATGTATTTTTCATTGCGCAGATGTTGCCTGTTGACTGATTTTTTAAAATACCTATATCTCATTTGATTTTTAAGGTAAATATTGTTTATCTTAATTTAATACATTATAAATACAATATTAAATTCTCGATCGGCCGTAATGTATATTGCTATAGAATTGAAATACCGAAATCAGTTCTTTATATTAAATAATAATATACATCCTTTAAGGTAATAATCAGTTTTAACAGTTGTGGAATCTATTATTTTCAAGTCATTATTACTTTCCTATAAGGAGGCGCAATGAAGTATTATGTAAAGATTGCAATTGGTTTAATAATCGCGATGATGGTGATTTCCTGCGCGCCAACCTATGAGTCAAAGGGGAACAAAGCATATAAGGCTGCCCAGAATGCGCAGGGAGACGTAAGACGGAAGCTTCATAAAGAAGCATACCTCTATTATAAGAAAGCGATTCAGGCGCATCCCAATAAAATTGGGATACAGTTACGGAATCGTTTTATTGAGATGACTCTGGTACGTGCTGAGATGGTTCTTAATGAGGGTTCTGCTGATATGGATGCGCTTCCGCTCTTTATGGCTGATGTCGACAGTATCATGACAACCGATGTAAATACAGAATTAAAGGAACGCTATGCATCATTTATTGTTGCCCTTGCCGATTCGAGTTTTGAAAAACGCAAACTGTATTATGGCTTAAAGATGCTGGATAAGGCAATCGCTGTTGCGGTGAACAAAGCGCCAATAGAAAAAAAGAAGTCTGATATTATCGATAATTTTGCTAAAGAGAATTTTGAAGCTGCCGAGATCGAATATGTCAACGGCAAGACAAACGAGGATGCTGAAGCGCTGGTAAGGGCGGAATTCATGGTTAAAGTTGCGCTGCTGTACGATAAGGATTATCCCGGGGCCAGGGATCTGCTGAGTAAACTGTACAAGGAAAATAGAGGAACCTATTCAGCGTATGAGGCGGTGGTTATTGACAAACCTGATACCAGTATTTACGATCAGGTAAATAAGTATGACATACTCCTGGCAGTCCCCGCGTTCAGTGGTGGGACCGCCAAGGTTGAGATGTACAACTATTCCTATAACCCGCTTCGTCTACGTCCAAGAAATTTCCACCTGGTTGATGAAAGGGGCAGGAAATTTACCGCTACCAAAGCCTCTAAAATTGAGAAGGAAATTCTTGACCAGGAGCACGAAACAAAGATGACCCTCCGGTTTAATACCAGAGGTGCAAAAATCAAGAAACTGACCTATGAAAGCGATAACGGCGAGCACTATACCGAAAAAATGTTTTACTAAGCGGCTATGCTGTCGAATGAAATGTATAACCCGCAGATGAGTAGTATCTGCGGGTTTGTTTATTTTAACGCAGAACGGTATATTTATCCTTCAAGTTTTTCCGTAAAAATAACGATACTTATAATATGAGATGGAAATATAGCTGTTTCTGGTTATATCTTATTGGTTTTACACTTGTCTGTTTCAGCGCAGAGCCGCCGGTGGGTTTTCAGAATGCCAGGTGGGGCATGTCACCGGAGGAAGTTCGGAAGGCTGCTGAAATCGGCGCATGGCAAGGTGCTCCTGCAGAACCGGCTTTTCCACAGGACCTCAATGTTTCCATCTATGCCACCTCGACCACAATAGCCGGCTATCCGGCGCAGGTGAAATACTATTTCTTTGAGAAGAAATTTTTTCAGGCAACCGTCACCTTTGATTTTGATCATTTAAAAACCTTTGATTTTAATTATAATGTGTTTATCAGTGTTGACCGGTATTATCGAGCGATACATGATGAGACCATAACCTTTGTATTCGATATCTATGATTTACTTCATAAAAAATACGGTAAAAAACAACCGGTGTTTAAAGGGCTTGATCCACGCTATATTTTCCGAAAAACAGATGCCTATATAAAGCAGGAACTGTGGAATCTACGATATCACCCGTCTGAATATTATAAACGGATAGTCACTGCAGGGTATGCACGGTGGGATTTTCCCAAAACCCGGGTGATATTTTCCGTTAACATTTCAGCTGTTGACAAGCGGTTTGATTATCAACTCTCACTCACCTCGCTGGATCTCGAACGGAGTATAACCCGTAAAAAGGATGCGCTCCGTATGGAAGGATTGTAGCGTGATAATCAGAGTGTCTGCCTGATGTTAAAAATTGAAAGGAAAATAAATCTCAAGTGTACCGTAACCCTTCCATCCTTTCGCGAAAGATTCCAAACGATACGTTTTTGAAAAAACAGCAACTGCACATTTTCGGGGTAAACAGTTTTTTCATAACCGTGCTATACCAGTTATTAATTCATTCCCGATGGGATACAACAGGCACTGAGCCGGCGTCATGGAATCAATAAAAAAAATGCCAGCGCTCTTCTTCTTTCTTGACTGTTGGAGGGAATCAGGTTATTATTAAATACACGCCTTCATACCGTAACTCTTTTGTGGAGAACACTATGCTGATAGAAACTTATGAGCACGGAAAGTTCCAGGTTCTGCGCGTTAAAGAGCAGAAAAACGCCATAAAAAATCTGGAAGAATTGAAGGATTTGATAATCGGCTATCTTGAGCGTGGAAAATATTATATTGCAGTCAGCTTCTCCGACGCCACCTATATTTACAGCGGCGCAATAAAGGTTCTGGTAACCTGTCATAAGATGATTAATGAAAAGGGAGGAGAGCTGTGCATAATAGAGCCGGATCCTTCCCTGTTTGATATACTGGAGAATCTGAATGTTGACCGGGTGATAAATATCTATGTATCAGAGGAATATTTACCGGAATGACACCGCTTTTTAACCGGCAGCAATAATGGCCAGAATAGGTAAAAACCAACTGATAAAACTCCAGAAAAGATACAAGACCGATGGAGCGATAGCGGGATTATACGGCATGACCCGTCAGGCCGTCCACCGACTCCGCAAGAAGTACGGCATCCCGCCGGTAACGGATAGACATTCTGAAAGAAACGAGCAGATCAGAGCGCTCCGCAAGAACGGCATGTCTATAATTAAAATCGCGAAAAAATACAATTTGTCGACTATGCAGACCTACCGCATTGTTAAGGAACATACTTTAGATACCTGAATTATTGTTCTTATGGAAATTACGCCGGCCAGACAGTGGGCGCTCAAACAGATTATTTTCAAAGATGCGCTTGAGGAGATAGACGGGCATTTTAAAAAACTGCAAATACCCTATATGCCGGTTAAAGGGGCGCATCTTATCTGCACCGGTATGGCGGAAAAAATGAAAGAGCGGATTATCAGAGACATCGATCTTATGGTGGAAGAAGAGTACATGAGGGAGGTGTCGGATTATTTCGTAAACCTTGAAAATACAGAACTGAAAATATATCATACTGAAAATTACCGCCCCACGGAAACAGCACTGATTTACTATTTCGGACATGCTGTCATGCATCTCGAGATCCACTGTCAGCTTAATATAGCTGAGCGTTTTTTATTACCGACAAAAGTATTGTTTGATCGCGCCACCGCGGTCGATACGTACCGACGTATTCCCTCTCCGGAAGATGCATTGCTTATTTTCCTTTGTCATTTACAAACACATATTCCCTTTGAATTCAGGAGCTCGACCTTTGATGAAATTGACTTGCTCAGTTCTCATGCCCATTTCAATTGGGATGTTTTCTGGCAGCACTGTCCAGCGACCGGTATTGAATCCTTTATCTATTTTATACTCAGGGTTTTCAGTAAGAGACGTCCGATACCGCTAAAACCGTCGCGGCATTACCGGTATGCCGAACTGCTTGCGGGCCGTTTTACCGTGGCTTGGTATGAAACGCTGCAGGGTTGGGCACGGCGGCTTCTGTTTGATTTGCCCTTTGTAAGACAACCGGGACGGCTGATGTTGTATAAACTGTTGCATGCATTGAAGAGATAGTCTATGGCAGGAACTGTTCAAAGAATGATTATTACACCGAACCGGTGTTTTGATACGGGAAGTTTTGCCGGTTTCCTCAATGCGATCCGCAATCAGCTGCACCGCCGCGATATGGTGTATCAGCTCTTTAAAAAGGAATTTTTTGCCGGATATGCCAAGTCTTTTATCGGCTCCGCATGGATTGTTGTATCACCCGTGATAGGTATTATTTCCTGGGTGTTTCTCCATAGGGCGAACATCATAAGACCGGGGGATGTAGGTATTCCCTATCCGGCGTATATCCTTGTCGGCACCCTGGTATGGGGTCTGTTTATGAATATCACGAGCGCTTTTATGAATGCCATGGCCAATTCACGCTACCTCCTTTTGTGGACATCTATTCCCCATGAAACCGTTTTCAGCGTGCAGATACTGCTGCAGGTGGTTCATTTCTTCATCTCTTTCTGCGTTACCATAATTATCCTGATACTGTTCGGCATTTTTCCCTCATTGGGTATTCTTTTATTTCCAGTGGTTCTCCTGCCGCTTATTCTTCTTGCTATGGCAGTAGGAACGATTATTTCGGTTTTTTCTGTAATTTCACTTGATATGAGGAAAGGTATCACCGCATTACTGGGATTGCTCCTGTTTGTCACCCCGGTTATCTATTCATTGGATGCGGTTACCAATGTATGGCTGCAGAAAGTAATATATCTGAACCCGTTGACTTATCTGGTATGCTCCGCGCGTGATATACTTCTTTTCGGCAGACTCTATTCGGCAGAAGGTTTCTTTGTAAGTACAGGGCTCTCGGTCGCTGCGGCTCTGGTTTCATGGCGGGTATACTATTTTTCAGGAGATAAAGTCATTGAAAGGTTGATTTAGTGACATCGATGCGGCAGACACCCGGGATATCGGTTAACGGTATATCAAAGAAGTTCTGTAAGAGTTTGCGGCGAAGTATAATATACGGTCTGGCCGATATAACCGGCAGTTCACTGGGAATCAGGCCGAACACCAGGCAGTTGCGGAAGGACGAGTTCTGGGCGGTCCGGGACGTTTCCCTTTCCGTTAACAAAGGAGATATGGTGGGTCTGATCGGTCAGAACGGTTCGGGCAAGACAACTCTGCTCCGCCTGCTCGCTGGTGTATTTCCGCCCGATGGCGGTGAAGCAATACTTACCGGTCGCCTGGCCGCCCTGCTGACTGTCGGCGCAGGGTTCCACCGTCATTTATCCGTCCGTGACAATGTTTATATCAACGCCACTATCCTCGGGATGTCGCGTAAAGAGATTGATGAAAAATTCGATGCCGTTATTGCTTTTTCCGGTATCGGTGATTTTATTGATGCACCCGTGGCCGTACTCTCCGATGGAATGTATGTCCGGCTTGGTTTCTCCATAGCGCTCGCTATGCAACCCGATATCCTTCTCATTGATGAGGTGCTTGCCGTGAGTGACCGCGAATTCCGCGAGAAATGCATTGATGCTTTAAGAAGAATTACTCAGGAATCAGCCGCGGTTTTTGTGTCGCATAATATGGAAATCGTAAAGAAAGTCTGCAACGGTATCGTTGTGATGAACAAAGGCACTGTTGCTTTTAAGTCAAAAGATGTAGCTGAGGGTATAGCGTATTACAACTCCTTAAAAAGAGATATCAATAAAAAAACGTTTGGTAACGGGAAATAATTTCAATATGGTAAATCTGCCGACAATTCCGACAATAAAGGAGTGGGAATGCAAACAGCTATTGTATAAGGAGGTTGCGGATAGTATCGCTTCGCACCTTGCATCCCGGCACATTCCTTTCATGCCGATAAACGGCGCCTATTTCTGCCATACCAACCAATTACATCAAATCCCGCCGGGAAGATTGTTCGAACTGCATTTCTGTATACCGCAGGGTGATTTCGGCAGTGCGATCGATTCCTTTGATGCGGTCCCTAAATGTATTAAAGTTCTGGATACAGCCGGCAAGTCGGTTTTTTCCTATTCACTTGATTCGTTTGAAATTAAGGTTGATTTATACAAGGCTCTCTCCTGTCCGGGAAATACCACTCTGGAATCCGGCCGTCTGTTTTCCCGCGGCCGGCCTGATGGAACCACCAGCGCCGTGCTTCCAGCACCTGAAGATGTTGTGCTCATTCTGTTCTGTACCTATTTCCACTTCAGTGTTCTATTTTCTGATGAGGCGATTTTTACCATTAGCGCATTGTTGTTTTCTGATCCGTCATTTTCATGGGACAGGTTCTGGCAATACGCACGGGATTATCATCTTGAAAAGTTCGCGGCTTTTCTGCTGATGCGATACAGCAGGCATACTAAGGGGTCCATTAAACTGATGAAACGTTCCCTGTATGCCGTTTTATCTGCAACACCTCTTATGCAGTATGTTTACAGAATTTCTCCGCAACTACTGAGAAAATTGTTATTCAAAGTGCCTTTTGTACCTCATCCGTTGCGGTATATGATGCATAAGCTTCTCGGAGCGGTTGCAGAACAGAGCATTTGCAGGATTAAACGCGTGTATACCTCCTTTCTGAAACTGATTGCAAAACAGGTCATAATAGATGCCGAGAATGTGTCGCTCCAGCATTTTTCACAGTCATTACTTGAAGATGCAAAATGTTATTCTATCAAGAACACATGTAACGAGCTTTTAATAATAAGCACCACCACCGGATTGTGGATACTAAGGAATAATGCGGTACACCAGATTGCCGTTGGCGCCTGCTACGGTGTTACCCGTATGGGAAACAGATGGTACTGCAGCCAGCGTGTCGGTAATCACAGCCGAATCGTTAGTTTTCGTATTAATCTGGCGGGCGCTGTTCCCCGTATGACTGATGTTGTTATTGAGCATACCGGTTTGTCATTGAATGTTCATCAGATTGATTCGTTTGCCGATGAGCTTTTTTTTGTTGACACCCTGAAAAATCGCATCGGTTATGTCACCGGAAATGGAAAAAGAAAGTGGATCTACCCGAACAGAAAAATGAGAAGCAATGTCCCCGCACAGGATAACAACCATTTCAATTCTCTGTATATAACTGATGATTATATTTACGTTCTGGCACATAACGGCTGGCTGAAACCGAAGCGGAATTCGCAGGTGTATGTTCTGCGCAAATCAGACTTTATGAACCATACAATCCTTGAAACAGATACGCAGGAAGCGCATAATATCATTCTTTACAAAGATTCAATGTTTTTTTGCGATTCCCGGAACGGGAAGCTAATTCGTGACGATACCGCCATCTTTACCGATACAGATCATTTTCTGAGAGGGCTTGCGGTAACCGATGAGTTTATTGTTATCGGCGGCTCACAGATTATTGAAAGAAGCAAACGGCGGTTTTCAGACAGTGTTATATGGTTTTGTGATCATAATGGCAGTGTAAAACAGTCAGTAGAATTAGCAAAAATTGGTCAGGTTCATGAAATACGAGGATTTGAACGAGATTACGGATTGTCTCAGTTATGGAAAAGCGGACGATAATATTACTCAGCGCACCGCGCTGCGGTTCAACCGCGATTTTCAGGATATTTCAGAAACATCCTGATGTAGGAATATGCGACGAAGATCCCACTGTTTTCAATTGTGAACCGCACTTCTGGAGCCTTGCCGAAAAAGCAATAGCCGGAAAACCTGAAAAACTGGAAAAAAAATTACACCAAACGCTTCCTTCAATATCGTTGCCTGAAAAATACACTGAAAAAACGGTGTTTGCATTATGGGATTCTATCCTGGAGGCTCAAGGACCTATTGTTTTCGATAAAAGTCCTTATTATCTGGGAAACAGAAGGGCAATGGAACTCCTGCATCGATATATACAAAGGGGCAATGTTGTGCGTATGTTTGCCATGATAAGAGATCCGCGTGACGCGATAACTAGCCAGTATGAGCTATGGGCCTCGCAGTTTAAAATAGCATCACCGGCGACACGAGAGAGAATCTGGCTTGACCAGTACGCTCATCTGGAGGAACTCCAGATGAGGATTGGCTATATACCGCTTTTCCGGTATGAAGATCTTGCTGCCGCACCAGCCTGCTATGTGCCAATGATTTTTAA
>Ga0190359_1000774_pt1 | contig 21243 bp, 42 predicted proteins | sample 48721823_MG_FD_161269 | JGI IMG/M metagenome (GOLD analysis project Ga0190359, IMG submission 161269) | Hydrothermal vent microbial mat bacterial communities from Southern Trench, Guaymas Basin, Mexico - 4872-18-2-3_MG | ecosystem: Environmental > Aquatic > Marine > Hydrothermal vents >... | reverse complement strand
CAGAGCCAGAGCCATAGCCATAGCCATAGCCATAGCCAGAGCCAGAGCCATCGCCATAGCCATAGCCATCGCCAGAGCCAGAGCCATCGCCAGAGCCATAGCCATAGCCATAGCCATCGCCATCGCCATCGCCATCGCCAGAGCCATCGTTGGATGTTGTGCTACTCATTTTGACCATACCTTAACAGACTTAATACTATTCTCGGCTTTTTTAGTACAAGGAAGTAATTCAATAAGTTCAGTAAGAATAACCTCATCAACCGGCAAAGGAAACTTACAATTCTCTGGCTTACTAGTTCCTTCCATAGCCAGTTGAGAGAGAGTTGCTGCTCCATCCCAATAAAAGATTCTTCTTGCATCTTGTAAAACGATTTCTTTACCAACACGTTTTTTAAGATGTCCTGCAAACACTCCCGCACTATAAGTTCTTGCAATAACATACTTCTTGTTCGCCACACTTTCCCTCGTCGTTTTCAAACTGCTTTTAAGCACGTATTCTTTTCCATCAATCTCAATATTTTCCTTCATTGTTTATCACCTTCTCGTTCGCTATCGCTGAAATGCTCAAATTCTTTTACTGTTGCATAATGCCATTCACAAAGATGACCTATACAACAAACTTTATTATCAACTATTTTATGATATTTCTTAATCCAGTTAGGATTCATCGTTTTTCCTCGTCTGGGTTCATGTAGTCCACGCTATCAATAGCGGGTTTCAAGTGCTGTGGAACGAAATTAAGGTACTCTGTGGTCGTTCTAATATTACTATGTCCTAACAGCTTTTGCAGATAAACTAACGCTGTGGGTTCGCTATTGTTCCTTATGAAGTGGACTGAGTAAGAGTGTCTTAGTTTGTGAGGATTCCCGAACCCATATTTTTGGCACATATGGTAAGCGTTCTGCCTTGTCCACGGGAAAAGCTTCTCATCGAATTTGAGCATAGCTGAGTACATCAATAGAATTTCTTTGAGTTGTCGGTGCATAGGTATAACTCGGTTCTGCCATTTCCTGCTTTTCTGCCACCTGATAGTTATTTCCTCGTTCTTGAAATCGAGATGTGCTCTTGTGATGTTGAGTGCTTCTGTGATTCTGCACCCTGTCATCCATAATAACTGGAACAATGCTCTCTCTTTCCCAACTGGCACGCCGGACAACAAACTCAGTATTTCGTCTTTGTCAAAGAATGTTATCATCGGTCTTGGCTTAACAATTCCGAGGGATTTTGTTAAATCTCGTCTTGTTCGATTCTCTTCCAACTCATCGACCTTTATAATATCAGTTTCCATTTTCTTATTTCCCTCTGTCATTCTTGCGGATATGAAACACTTCTCTACGTTCGTCTCTTTCTCTCATATCATATTTATCCAGAATGTTCGGGGCGGTCATTTTTTTTCTAAGTTCCATTTGTGAGTTTCGTTGTTCCAGTCTACGTTAAAGTGTTCTGTGTCTTTGTAGCTGTAATAGTGCGCTAGTTCGTGGTATGTTGTTTCTGCTATTTCTATTTGTGTTCTTCCTTCTGTCCATACGCAGAAATAGTTAGGATCTGAGTATAGTCCGTTTACACCTATTATTTCTTTGTCGAATCTCATGTTGCAGCGATCTTCTCGCTCGCCGTCGATAGCGAACTTTACCCCTTCATGGAAGCCTATATCTTCACATACGAAAGGTTCCGGCGCGGCGTAGAATTGTATTAGTCCGCCTACCATAACGCCTAACAATAGTATTAAGAAGTATGTTATTCTCATTGTCGATCATCCCACAAATATAGATCGCACATAGGGCACCTGCAATAGTGCCAGCCGTTAGGTTCATCGAACCATATACTACACTCAGGGCATTTGATAATTTTTCTTACTGTTGTATAATCTCCATCAAATAAGCTTATACTCTTTTTTTTAAAACCCATTCTCGCCACGTCTCCTTACCTTTTATTTTTGTTAGTTCTTTGTGTTCTTCATCCGTTAAATGTATTAATACTGTTTTCATACTTACTAAGTAACTAAGTCTGCTATATAAACTTTATGGAAAAAGAAAAAATAACCCCTATTGCTGGCGAGAGTTGGGATTTTTCAGAAACCAACAATAAGGGCGAACATACTTGAGGTGAGCATATTTTAACTATCCCCAACGCAGCCAACAACTATGCCTTTCTTGATCTCCAAATCGTAACTACGCGGGCAGAAACCGGTAAACGCTTCGTCGTTACCGACATAAACCCTGCTGTCGTACTCGTCGAATATCACAACGTCATTAAACAATACTGAGTTTTCGAATCTTGCTTCTCCCAACACCATTAAAACGCCGTCTATTATCACGTCGTCTAACTCTGTGTATTTACTAATACTTACTGCTGCTACGCTACCGACTAATAACAAGCCGATAAACATATAATTTACCCATTTCATTTTTTCCCCCCGCATTTACCGCATCGTCGGTTTTTTGTATGTGTCATGCACCCACAACGACGGCAAAGGCTAACATCAAACTTATTATTACTCATTTTCCCCCACAATAGCAAAACCATTCGTCGAATACTGGTTCATGCTTCCAGTTTGGACAGTTCTCCCCATTTGGGTGTTTCATTGGTTTAGTTGATAACATTTTTATTCATCGTAGATTATTTCTACGAGCACAATATGGTTTCTTGTTGTCCCTACTGCTGTGTCGAAGTCGAACCTTGCGGCTATTTGATCACCTGCTTCGAACGTGTCCACTCCTCTTGGTTGTGTTTGATAGTCTGTAAGTGCCCATTGTGCGCCTGTATGCGTTTCAGTTGAGCAATAAACGTCTACCCCTTCAATAGTAGCGCAGAAGTGCGTGTCTCCGTTGCTTGTGTGTACGTTCCAGTCATAGTGATAGCTTATTCCTGTTATGCTTCCGCTTCTCAGCATAACATAACCTTTTCCTGAGTTCGTTTGTTGGTATCCTGCTACTCTAAACCAATAATCAGATGTTATATTTGTACCTCCGAAGGCGAGTAACATTTTAGTTCCTTGAGGTTCACCAAGAACTGTAAGGTTCTCTTGTACTACAATGTTTTCAGTTGTGTTTATTGAACCGTTCACGTCTTGGCTTCCTGTAATAAACTCGGTTGATGTTCCGAAATCAAATATTCCTCCTCCATTTACTTCTATGGCTTTAACATTAATGTCGGAAGGTTCGGCGCCATTATCTACCATATCTCCAAAATCATTGAATACTATTCCTTTTTGAGTGATGCTTCCGTCGCTTCCGAATCTTACGAAACCACCATTTAATTCAATCATTTCATCTGAGTAATAAGGATTATTTCCTCCTCCAAAATTAAGAAACGACACATATCCTCCTAAGCGAATAGGATTATAAACTATTGTTTCTCCACCATCATAATTAAATCCGAACTCAGAAATCAAATCTTCTTCGTAACGATTTATCGTAATATCATAACCTGCTTCGTGGTCAGTCGGTTCGAAGTTAAAGAAATTGATTATTTTATTAGCTTCTCCTTCACCAATTTTAGGCTTTAAATCAAACATAGTGCTTGTTCCACTATTGTTTAACTCAGGAGATATTTGAAAGCCTATAAAGTTCCCACTAGGCACTTCAGGAGAGAATTGCATAGCAGCAAACACTATTGGATTATACCATGTTCCTGTAACTTTAAACAGACTTGCACTTGTGACTGTGCTTTCATTATTGAATATATGAACTAAAGGAGTAGAAGTACCATTTAACATGATTTGTGTGAATCTAGGGCTGTCAGTTGTGTTTAACCATTGGTTAAAAGGATTTCCTCCTCCACTTGCAGGAATCGTTACCCAATCAGTTAATGTAGATAATCCACTTCTCGGTAGACTTATGCTTAAATTATCATCATCAATAGATAAAGTTACACTAGATACATAGTTATTACTTCCTTCGTTATCGTTGAACGTATCCCATACACACATTCCACCTGCGTTACACCATGAGACGTTTTCAGTGCCTTCTCCTAAGTTTTCTACCGTTAAATTATAGGGTACTAAGCTTGTCATGTTATAGCCTTGCATACCTAATATAACATCTCCATTGGTTATGGTTAAATCGCTTTCGATAGTGGCGTTTTCGCTTACGTCTAATTCGTGCATACTTGCAACACATCCTATACAGCTTTGAGTTATGTCTCCACTAAACAAACTACTATCTGCGCTCCATAAAGAAACACCGCCCGCTTTGTTATCAAATATACTTAATCCTGTAGCTGTTAAATCCTCTACGATCCTAACGTCATAATCGCTTGTAGTAACCCCGCTGTTGTTGTACCATAAACTACTATTGCTACTATTAGCTGCTGTGCTTTGATAAATTATTATTTCGTTGTCACTCTCCCAAAAAGCGGCGACGCTACCAACTAATAATAAACCTATTAACAAAATTATAGTTTTGTTCATCTGTTTTGCCACCAACTAAAAGCTAATATTATAGCGCTTAATAAAACTACTGTTCCACCAAAAGCTAACGGTATCTGCCCATAAGCCATAAGCACCCCTGTTACGGGTAACAATAATATTAAACCTACGCCGAACTCTAGCCTTAGAGCAGTAGCAAAACCGAATAGTAAAAACCAAACAAACAAGCCTACGGCGACATCGCTGCCTAAAATGTACTGCCCGATATACTGCCAAACTTGATCTAATACTTGTTCGCTATTCATTGGCTCCCACCTCTAAGGAAAGCAATTAGTAACACCACCGCTAAACTGTACCAAATAAAGCCGAAGCCAGCGCTTATAGGGCTGGGTATGCCTATTTGTTCCATGAATCCGTAAGGTTGTTTAACTATCCCCGTCATTATCCCGAACCTCGCTTCTTGTCGGTTCCACCACTCGTTTATAGTTTTGAAGGTATCAGTAAATAGGTTTCCGCTTTCATCGTCTACGCTGTCACTCGTTTCTATTGTGTAGTCGTCCGCGTCTGCCACCATACTATAACCACCCGCGTTGTTGTTCTGAATATAAGTTCCTGCTGGGCTACCGGTCAAATTAAATAAATTAGGGGCTTCAGGGTTTGCTTCAGTCATGCCGCCCTGAAACAAGAATAATACTATGTTTATACTAGCCATTATTACAAGCATAGTTAATAGTTTGTAATCTGCCATCTAGTTACCACCCCCTGCTATTCTTGTCGCGATATACATAACACCTATTAGCGCTACTGTGTAAAAGAACCAATCAGGCAGCCAATTAAGATAAGCGAACATTCCGCTAGCTACTACCCCTGCGCCTAATGATAAACTACCTGTTTGCCCTACCAACGCCCCTGCGGTGCCGGCTAATCCTGCTATGATCAGTATTACTATGCTTGCTATGATCGCTAGCATTGTGGGGCTTAAGTTAGTGTTTTCGGCTTTCCAACTGTCGAAGCTACCCGTTCTTACTTCATAGGCTTTTATTTCTATGAACCATGTTCTAGTAACATAATCTAGGTTATTGCTGCTAAGGTACCTTGTGGTTACTGTTAGTTGATCCCCATAACTACTCCCATTAATATTCATTGTAGAGTTTAGAGTGCTTCCTGTTCCTGTGTTACCGTTCTGCGTGTCTGTGCTACCATTGTAACTAATTATTAGATCGTAGTCTGTTAATGATCCTTCAGGGCTGTAAAAGTTTACTGCTACCCAACTTGTAATATTGTTTCTAACGTCGCTGCCAATAACTGTTATTACTATGTCGTCGTCTATTACTGTTTCGTTAGTGGCGCTTTCTCTTTCCATTAAGACGTTATAGGCTGGGCTTTCTATAGGATCTAGGCAGAAGTCTTTATCGAAATAATTATTTTTAGTGCTTTCGAAACAATACTTTTCGCCTGTGGTATAACTAAATGTTAGGCTTCCTGCTATATTGGTTAGTTTACTGTTAACAGTAACGTAAGTGCTAGTTATGGGGTTATACATTTTCATAACGACGCTAACCCCTTCTAGTGCTGTGCCGAAATTCTTATCTTTATAATTAAAAGTTACGTTATCGTCTGCGCTTTGTAAATAAAGTTTTATCGTCTCGTTAGTTTGGTTAGCTATTGTTAGTAAATAGTCTGCTTCAGTATATCCGCCTGTGCTTATGTCAATCTCATAAGTGCCAGTATTGTTAAACTCAACAATCCCCATACCATTTATTAAAGTTTCATACCATGTATGAACATCTCCTTTAATAAGTAATGTTATGTTGTTTCTTATTATGCTGTTGTTACTGGCCGCGTAAGTTGTGAAGTTAATATATTTGTAAGTGTCGCTAGAGGTTATAGTATCGTAAGCGCTGTACCAGTTAAACAAATCATTAGTATAAACACTAAAGTTTATCGTGTCATTGTCTAAATGGTAATCGTTAGTAAGGGTAAATTCTTTACTGCTAAAACCTGTTCTTTCTTTATCGTATAACTCGCTAATACTGTTAGGAGTTAATGAGACGGGGTAAAGTCGGAAATTACTAATTGCACCATCGAAATATATTCCCCCGAAACCAGTAGTATAACCTATGTAAGACGTTGGGTTAATAGTATAGTCTGCTTGTGTTGTGTCTCCTGTGTATAGGTAGTTACAGAACTCTTCACCATCAATATATATTCTCCAAGTCTTATCATCGTCGCCGAAAGTATAAGCGTAGTGGTGCCAATCATTATCACTAGTATAAGTACATTGTTTCTCTCTTACAACGCCGTTTATTTTCAGTCTTTGTTTAACATAGCCGTTGCCAAATTGTACTATGCTTTCTCCGTTCCAACTACCATCACCACTATACATATTCCCTGCGGCTGGTTGGTTTAGTTTATACCATAAACTAACAGTTTGTTTACTGAAGTTTCCTGTTCTGTTATATGTTAAATAATGGTCTTCGTTGAAATTATAAGCTGGGCTTATGAGTTCATTATTTACTTTTCGCCCTACTAAATAGTGAGAATCTCTAACATGAGTGGCTGTATAATCATCAAACGTGTATGATAACATCAATTCATCTCCTTCAACTGGTTGAGCAGTATTGAGATTATCCGTTATTTGAGTTTGATTAAGAGTCTTATTCCATACTCTTATGTTTTCTATTGAACCATTAAAATAATTGGCTGGAAAATTAGCATATGAACCGATAAATATATTATTAGAAGAATCAATCATATAAACTGAATCAAGAGAAGAGCATAATGTTCCATTAAGATAAAGTTTCATAGTTGAGTCATTGTATGTTGCCGTAAAATGGTGCATACTATCTTTTTCAGCACCATTAATACAACTGATTTCTCTTTGTGAACCATCAGAAATAGCAAAATAAAGATTTCCAGAATATGTGCTAATACGAAAACCTTTAGTATTTGCAACATAATTATTAACAATGTATAATGTAGTGGTTCGTTCGTTGAAAGGGCGAAAAACTCCTGATATTGAAAACGAAGAGTTATCAATATTTAAATTTGTATCAATGTAATCATCAACACCATCAAAACTATTATAATCCGTCTTTACGTTCCAGTATACGCTTTCTTCGTATATTTGCCCTCCTAGTGGCGTACTTGTTGAAGCTCGCCAATCGTTCGTAGCGTGAGGTACATTATAAAAGAAATAAGTTCCGTAATTATTGTCGTATCCTTCGTTTGTTCCGAACGTTGTTATTGAAGCCACTCCTCCTGACGTTTCGTTTACACCTATTCCTTCCCATCCTGTACTAGAGTGGCATTGTGGTTGAGAGTTTTCTTTTGCGGGGTTCCAGAATCTAAGTATAAGATTATTAGTATCATAATTGAAACAGCTTTGAGGAATAGTTATATTATATAGTCCTTGCGTTCCATGTTTCACACTCCATATGGCAGAGGTGCTATTTATTGGTTTAGTATAGTTTATGTAGAAGTGTGGTTCGTGATCTTCTCTTTGATAGTTTCCTGTTGCTAATCCCCCACAAGCAGTTGAGCTAGTGGCTGATTCTTGAAAGCAATACTCGGTTATGTGTAGCGTTCCATCGTTTAGTGTTAGCCCTGTGCTGTTGATCGTGTGACCGCTAATGCTAGTAAAACTATCGCTGCCATTTAAGTAATTCATTAGCGGTATGTTTACGCTTTCTTGTCCGTAACTTGCGAAGTCATATAACCCGTCGCTACTCCATGTAGTTGTAAGATTATTTTGTAGCCACCACCAACTAGTTTCCGTATCGAAGTCTATGTTACTTACACTTGTGGCGCTTACGCTAGTAAACATTAATACTATTAATAGTATTATTGATAGTAACTTTTTCATTAGTCGCCACCCCTGCCCCAAGCCCAAATAAGGAATACTGTAAGCCCAGCCACCGCGAGTATTAGCACGTTAAAGTTTTCAAAGAAAAGCTTTTCGAATCCGTTTAGTCCGGCGTTGTCTGCGCTTTGCTCGAATAAAGGAGAAGTCGCGGGCGACATCAATGCTATTACCATTATACTTATCAGTAATAAAAAGAACACTATGATAGTGGTTCCTACTTGCGCCTTCCTAGAAATTAATTCTTTTGTATTCATCGGGTTTGGTTGTTTTCTCTGATAATTTTTTCTTTACTTTGTTGCTCACATAACGCCCTGTGATAGCGGGTTTTATTTCTTGTAGCTTCTTTTTGTAAGCGTGTTTGCTGTACTCTAGTTTAGCGTCTCTTAATTCTAATTTGTTGCGCGCTATTCGTCGGTTAAGTTTCTCGCCGAACTTTACCTCTCTTTCCCTTCGTCGTTCTTCGCTGCGTCTTTTCCTAGCAGCCATAACTAATTTTATTCCTTTTAGAACCATTTAATACCACCTTTTTTCCTTTGAGCGCTAACGCCTTTAAGACTGATCTCGCCTACTTCTGTTGGCGTGTCTATACGAAACTTGTTCTTCTCAATAAATAATACTCCTTCTTTTTTTGTTCTCTTCTTTCGGAAACCTGCTGGCGTGTTAAAGTCTACGCCCGCCAATCCCCCGCCGGTTACCTTGAACGTTGCCGCGCTTCTTTGTGAAGCAAAGGTTTTTCCTGATAAGAAAGCCTTTCTTTTAGTAGTCTTGCTGCCTATTGGTATGAACTTACCACGAACACGACTAAAAGCCTGAAACCCCTTCCTGTTTTGTTTGTCTCCATTAAAAAATGGGGGGCGAATAAAAGTATCTGTTACGGGGGGTTTAGTTTTTGGTTTGTCTAAGAAAGAATCAGTTAAAGTATTGGTGATGTTTCTATAACCACTACGGCTAATACTATCTGAACTGGCAGAAGTATCTACCTTGCTGCCTACATCTATTGCGCTGCTGCTGTCTGTAAAGCTTTTACTATCTATCTTTCTGCCAACGTCTGACAGGCTACCACTAATAGAACTACTGCCCGCGCGGTTTACTGAACTGCTGCCGAACAATCCTTTACTTCTACTAACAGATTTTGAACTACGCTTCTCTTTACCTCTAAATATAGAATCTTCTTTAGCGTTATCTACTACTATGGTTTCTTCTTTGAATATTGGTTCAGACTGACTGCTGCTTTTACTTTTTGCTTTCTCTTTACTACCGCCTTTGCCGGCTTCTTTACTCTCGGTTTTTGTTTCAGTCTTAGTAACTGTTTCGGTCTTTGTTTGTTGCCCATCAGTCGGTGAAACTTCTACCTTTGTTTTGAATAAAACTTTTTGGTTTCCGCTACCGCTGGTTACTATGTTGTCTGTCGTTGTTGCAACCTTAACCCCTTCTGCTTTGTCGGTAACGATAAAACTTTTAGTTGCTGGTTTAGGAGTGGCTATAATATCTTCTACTACTATTACTGGGTTCTCAGTAGTTCCGTATAGGTTTCTTGTTATGTCGCTTCTATCAAAATGGTAAAGGCTTCTAACCCTTCGCCCACTTTCGAAAACTATTTCGTCCTCAAAGACGCCAGTAATATATAATCTGTCGTTTGGTTTAATGTCTATTAGTGGTTTGTATTCTAAACGGGTATCTTCTGAGACTATCCTTTTTTTAGAGTAGCGACCTCCCTTATTGTAAAAGTTCATTTCTTCTATGGTCGCGGGTCTTACAGTTCCTCTAGTCCTGACGTTGTATAAGAAGTTACTTGTTTCCTGTCCGGTTGTTACTTCACTAAAAAAAACTGGTTTGTTTAGTGTTTGTTCTAATTGTTCTGCCTTTCCGAACAGAATATTTTTCGTGGTGCTTGTTACCACGTTTGGTTTTACTAAACTTCTACCGCCAATACTCCTATAAGGTTGTGCGATAAATGTTCTTTGGCTGGTGCTTTCTAGAGCGTAATAATCCGCACCTTTAATATCGCTTGGTCTGTAATATCTAAGCTGTCCTTTCTCTAAGTATAAAGCGGCGTCGGTTGTTACTGTTCCTTCTTGCCCTATTTCTCTTAGCGCACCGCTAACACCTTTTACCGGTCTGCCCGCAACTTCTACGCTTATGTCTTTATCAAAAGTTTTTATTTTCCCTGCTTGTTTAGTGGTTAAAGCTTTGCCCTTTACTTGTTTAGCAAAACTTGTTATTCTTGCCTGTTGAAAAGCCCCACCTAATTTCCCTGCTGCTTGCGAACCAGCTTCGAAACCACCTGCAATAAATGTGAACGTCGCCGCGTGTTGTCCTAATCTTCTGTGAGGATCAGGGCTTGTTACTATGTCGGCGGTTATTACTCCCGCAGTACCTACTCCTAATCCTATGCCAAGTCCTTTAGCTACTTGTTGTATGCGGGGGATTTTACTAAGAAAATTAGTTACTGGCGCTAACACCTTTGTACTTTGTATTATCTTTACGCCTGCGCCTAGTCCTATCGTGGCGGCTGTTATCGCGGCTTCTGTTTTGTCTGTTCCTTGTCGGGTTATTTGTTCTGTGTAACCGCTGGCTATGTCTAGTAATTCAGGGATAGTAAATACTCCTGTTACCGGCGCTGTTTCTGTGTATTGTCTTATCTCGGGGCGTTTAACCTTTAGATAATCGTACCTTTCTTTACCTACTTGTACTTGTAACTCTGCTTCTGTGCCGACTATTTCTAAGCCTTTACTTAGTAACCCTAATGCTACTGTCGGAATATGTTTTCTTCCCGCGTAAGGATCGCCGTAACCACTTTTAGAACTTGTAACTCTATTGATTTCTCTTTTTCTCCTTTCGCTTTGCAGCTTGCTTAGTTCTTCTTTGTCGCTTGTTAGTATGCTTGCTCTTATGTCTTTCTCTTCTTGTTTTTTTAGTTGTTGTTTCTTTCTTTCAGTTTCTATTACTTGGCTAACGTGAAGCGGGGCGTTAAATGTTTCTCCTGCTTCGTTAGTATAAGGTATTCCTTCCCTTACTAAGTTACGGTTATTTTGTTGCTTATCGTAATTATAATATACTGTTCTTGATCCTCTACCGCCGCTGGCTGGTATTGGTTCGGTTGTTCCGCCGCTTCTTTTTATTAGTTCTTCGCGGGCTAATTGCTGGAACCCTTCAGGAGTTATAGGTTTATCTCCTTGTGGTTGTTCGTTAAGATCCCTTGTAGAAACTGTTTTGTTTGTCTTGCCGCCTTTTGTTTGTTCTGTTTCTACTCTTGAGACTTCCCCTTTTTCATCATAGAAAGTTGTGGTTCTCTTCCCTGAACTATCACGACGAGAAATTTTGCGCTGTATCTTGCCAGGGGTTACTCCTTTCTCTCTAAGCTTTTTTCTTGCTTCTTCCCCGCGCGCTACTATTTTTATCTCGCTCATGTTAATTTTTTCCTCATTGGTTTATTAAAGAACTCTTCGAAGTCGTCAAGGTTATTAGAGTTAGTACTATGAACTTTTTTCCCTGTGTCATTATCGATTACTGTACCGAAGAACAAAAACCCGCCTTTTTTATTTTTAGAACTCATCAGGATCACCTCCACTAACCATTACCAGCGCCCACATAACAACTGCGAACACCATAAGAAGATAACCCACTATGTGATGATTCGCACCATCCCACCCCTCATAAACTTTTGTTATAGTAGTATTACCCCCTCCGTTATCAATAACGTTGCTAGTAGTTGCTAGTCCTAAATCCCCTCCTTGAATTACGAACCCGCAAATAAACAATAGTAAGAAGCCGACTGTTCCCATTATACTACTGTTAAATCCTAACCCTGCGAACCCTAAGATTAATGATAAAATAATAAAAATTGAGAATACAGGCAACGGTATTACCCCCGTGTCTAAACCCGCTGCGCTAACAATAGGAATAGTAAACAAAAAGAAAATAGCCATAAGAACTAACCCGAAAGATTTGTCCTTACGACTGTGTGTGTGTGTCACCAATAATAGCACCTATGCTAATGTTATGCGATACCAAACACTTGAAGAACCCCGACTACTAAGCCTATAATTCCTACAAGAGTTAGCAAACCCCATAGTGCCACTTCCGACGTTGTCCAAGTCGTTGTGTTAGTGCCTTTGATAACGCTAATAAAAACGTTAGCTAGCATAACTGCACCTAAGGTAATGCTTACAATACCTCCGATCATTGTTGCCATGTTAAATATTCACCTACCAACTAATGATGCTTAGTTACTAAGGTTATTTAAACCCTTGTTAAGTTTTATTCTTCATCCTGTTTATACTTGTATTGCGCGGGGTAACCCATCTTAAAATGTATTTCTTTAAGCCGCCACAAAGCGTTAAGTATCTCTGTCGCTGTTGGTCGACTTATCCCCGTTGCTTTAGCCACGTCTTTAATAGTCACCCAAACGTCCTGTTTAGATATAATATAACTATACACTTTCCTAAATGGTTTAGAAGTCATTTTGCGTACACCAATATTTTTAAGTGTTCGTTACTAAAAGCTTTTGCAAACCCTTTTAGCGTCTTAACAAACCTTTTATAAAGAACTCTTTGCGTTACACCGTTTAGCTTAACGTCTTTTACTCTAATCCAAAAGGTTTCTTCATCTTCTTCTAAAGCATATTGGTCGATGTTATCCTTAAAATATTTGATAAAATAATCTTTTAGGCTACCATTATACCTAAACCCCTTCCATTGTCCTAAAGTCCTTTTATTAAACATCTGTCTACCATCATCAGTAAGGTACATCACTTGCACAGTGATATTATTCATAGTAACCCTCCATATAATAAATGGTTCAAAATAAATACGCTAGCAAGAGTAAGCATAGACAAAAAAACATAGTTCTCAGCTATGTAAGGCGGCTTCTCACCTATCTCTGTGCCTGCTGGTAAGTATTCATCCATACAATGAACTACGGGCACCCCTGAAGCACAATTCTCGTACAAAGGATTAACGCAAGGTTCCTCACCCGAACAGCTAATATAATAGTGTTCCTCAGTATTAAAATAGGCGAGAGCATACAGCCCACTAATAAACAATATGAACAACACCCCACTTAATATTATCGCTCGATCAAACCGATAACGACCCAAGATCACGAAACGCCCTTCTTTCCTCCTGCTAGAATATAGTTTTTTATCCCAAGCGATAATTTTACGCAACCAATTCATTTAAACACCCCGCTATGTACTGAAAGATAAGCAGGTAAACTACTAGTCACCCACCACAAACGCCCCTTATTCTTATGCTGTAACTTGAAGCTAGCCAATAACGAAAGGTAAGCAATACTTTTAGGTATCAAATCCAATAAAGGAATAATCCCGAGAAACCCCCCGTTAACTGAAACAGCGATTAAAAAGCCTTCTTCAAGCGAAGCGACTGATAAAGGTTCAAAAAATAAAAGGTGCGCCCCCCTAGAAAAAACGCTGTTTTGAAACCTTATAAAATTCTTTAAACCAGCATCGGTTACCCCCTTCGCGTGAAGGTAAATATAACTACCTGCCATTAAGCTACTCATATTGTCGGAGTGCCCCCACCCTGTAACAAGAAAGTAATAAATATTCCTGCTGCTATCACACCAACTATTATTAAGATAGTTTTAAGATTCATACCCAAACCGCTACCTATAGGGATTTTAGGTTTTTGAGTGGCTAATAATAAAGCGTTCCTTATAAGCGGGCTATCATCCCACCCTTTAAAAAGTCTTATTGCCGGAACTTCTTTTATTACTTTCTTATCTTCCCACAACTCTTTACCGGTTTCTTTGTCTATTAATGGTAAGCCGTCCTTGTCTAACGCCTGCACCTTCTCATCTACCTCTATATTTTTATACTCTATGTGCACGTTAGTATGAATAAACGGCGCTGTGTCACCTTCTTTTATGTCCATCCAACGGTTACGAACACAACGAATAACCGCTTCTTCAACATTACTTACTACTTGATCCATCCCAAATAATTTATACTGTATTGTACCATCTCCAAATATAGTGCCTGCTACGAACTTAGCACCGCCTGTTTTAAGAAAAACTCTTAGTAACATCTTGTTAGGGCGTTTACTAGCCATATAAGGTATGAAGAACCCTCGAAAAATCCATATCCAAGCGACAACGCCGAGAAGAAAACTTATTATTATGCTCATAAATACTATTACTGCTTCTTCCATTTTCTAATACCCCTGTGTTTTCTTCTTACCAAACACACCCGAACCCGAACTCTTTTCTTCGTACGTTTGTTGCTGGTGCATAGTACGCGAGTTACGCCTAAAAGCCATGTTCATACTTTGAGAAGTTTCTAATATGCTAACACTAGGTAATAAGAAACTAACGAACACATCTTTAAAAGCACCATCTCTTAATAGTAAAATCTGCCCTGCGCTAGCAAGATAAGACCATATAAAATTATGATCATGGTAACGAGGCAATAGGTTCCCTAACCTTTCATCCTGAGTGAAATAACCTAATATCTTGTAATATTCTTTTTTCAAGCTCCCTTTTTCGTCTACGCTAACGTAGTCGCTGGGGTCATTGTCTTTAGTGTTACCCCACTCAGGAATAGTGGTTAGTGTTTCGAACTCAACACTATTAGTTGGTATGTACTGGTTAGTCATTTAAAGCAGATCTCCGGCTGGTTCTTTGTCTTTGTCTGCTTTCTTAGTGTTAACCCATACTGCAACGCCGTTACCCACAAAAGCCGGATCTTCCGCAGTTTTCTTTTTCTTGTTTGGGAAAGCGCCTAATTTTATTTGCCCACCAAATAAGCTTATGCTCAAATATTTTGTACCTTCTTTTAGTTCTGCCATTTTAATTATACCTCACACACTAAGTATAGTGTTTCCTTCTGTCCGCAAACACTACAGATAGTTTTCTTTTGTTCTACCAATCCTTCAGTACACAAATCACTAAAACGCGGTCTAAAACGAATCTTGTTATCTGCGTCCAAACAACTAATTTTTATTAAGAAATCACAAACAGTTAACCCTTTAGGATAATCCTTTAAATATTCATAGACTAAGCGTTTATCAGTAGCGTTTTTCCCAAGCTTCACCCGTCGATTATTAACATCGCGGCTAATCTCTTTACCTATACCAACGTAGCTATTAAGATCCGCACACCCAATACTGGCGGCGTAACTGATCATTTCTTAGCACCTTCTAAAGTTCTTAGTCTCATGTCCAAGTCGTGAAGGCCGCAACCAAGATTATTAATAAGGGTTTTCACGCTGTTTAAATCGCTGTTAAGTGTGTCAATCCAAGTATAAAGATCTTTTTCTGTGTTGGTGCTTACTTGCCGCTCTTCTTCTCTAATAGGAGTTATCATCAGTTAACCACCCCTCAGGATCATAAAGGTTTTTGTGTTTACTAAACTGCAAGCCCCTTATATCTTCGCTCGTTTCCTCTATAGATTCTTCGTTACGTTGCCATAATGGTAACTCTCTTGTTATTTCGCTTTGCATTGGTTACCACCTTTAAACATTATTTCTAGCTTCCCATCCTTGTTAGGCGCATATTTTATATAATCACACATTAGTTTATTCATATTGGTTCACACTCCAGATTTTTTAAGTTCTTCGTCTAACAAACGTTTTACTGCGCACCTAATAAAGTGGCTTGCGCTATTGTATTTCTCGTTATTCAATAATATTACTTTAGTGATTAATTTACTTTCTTCTTCTCTTAGCCTGAAATCTGTTCGATCATTGAAATTCATAAATAGCGTCTCCGTCAAATTTCCATCCTTCTACTTCTGCCATGCGTTCTAGGTATTCTATTACCCCTTTCTTGCTGTAAATATGTTGACTGTTATCTAGGTCATATAGAATTTGAATTACTGTTACTTTTTCTCCTGACTTTACTAATGGTATTACTGTGTTTCTTACTCTTGATTTGCTTCTTTGCATTTGTTCATAGTATGAAGGCATTATGTTTCACCTGTTCGCCCTTGTTCTGTTGGGTTTAGTCTTGTTAGGCGGTACTCATATATATAGTTTTTGTTTTTTTATTTTTTATTTTTTTATCTAGGGAGTAGTAGTAGTAGTGTAGTTTTGTCTGACAAACACACACACCCCCTGAGACAATAATATAAAAAAAAATAAAAAATAAAAAAAATTACTAGAAAAAGAACTTTTTAACACAAACATAATAATATTATATAACCCTTATACTAGAAATGTTTAATTAGCTTTCGCACCACTCATACTATCACTTATCAATCGATCCTTTCCTTCACTACTACTATAATCTATACTACTGTGGTCTTTAGGCAACCTAATATGCCCATAAGTACCGTGATAACGATTATAACATGATCTACGAGCAAAACGCTTACGTCCGCTACGATGTTTGTCAATATAGTCTAACATATCTTCAATAGCTACGCCGTCATAAGCCTTAGTATCGGCAAAACTCTTATGTTTTTCTTTCATGTGAACCAAACCCCTAACTGCTTGAGTATCATATATACTACTATCAAGATCTGCGAAATGAGGTAACGCCAATATAAGAATAATCTTCGTGTGTCGGAAAGTGTTTAAGAATACGTTAATGTGTTTGTTAAGTTTTGTTAAGCTACCCCGTCTGTTAAATGTGTGTGCTTCATCGAATACACAAGCTTTAACTTCGCTAGTGCTATCTTTGTTTACTGTTGAATCCCAAGCGTCCGCGAACTGTTCTATACCTCTACCTACTTGGTTTTTGAAATCGAAGTCTTTTTGTATCCACCTAGCGACTGTTACGCCTGTGTTAGTTTTTCCTGATCCTAAACCCCCGTCAACTATTATTATGCAGGCTTCGCCGCTGTTTACTCTTTTCTTTTCTCTTTCTACGTTAAGCCTTAGTGCTTTATCCATGCCGCTATGGTAATATCCGTTTTCGAATATTCTTGTTCGGCTGCCATCTTTGTTTATGTGATAAACCAATTTTTAACTTCCTCTTTTGGCTTTTATGCTTGCGCCCCAATCTTTAGCGTCGAATACTGTTCGGTTGTCGATCTTAGTTAGTTTAAGATCTTCTTCTAAGTATGTTATTATGTTGGCAATAGTTTTTTCTGTGTCTAGATCAGATAGTTTAGAATTTAATATTTCTTGGTATTCTTCTTTTTTGCTTTTACTCATGCGTGGTTGTAAGACTGCGTAGTGTACTTTAATAACGTTTTTTAGTTTGTCTAGCTTTTTTACTTTGTTTCCGCTGTGTTCGGGTTCGTCTAGGTAACTTAGCCAACGGTCTAACATTTTTTCTTGTCTCATAAGAATAAGTATTTTTTGTGTTTGTTGTGCTGGTTGGCTTACTGTGCTCTCTTTGTCGAAAATGTTTTCTTCACTCATTTTGATGCCTCCTAGCTGAAATGATTATGTTTTTCAATATAATTATTTGATAGCATATAATTATAACCTCTTTTCATTATCGTTGAACATCTCGTTTCTGTTGTTATTGTGTTCTATCTTATATTTCTGTTGAAATTTAATTTTATTATGTAAATAAAATAAATATCCTAATAATGAAATAAAAGATAAAGTAGTATAAATCCATAATAAAGCAATATGAGTTCCATACAAATCCATTATTTATTACCTTCGTTGTTTTGACCGACTTCGTTTGTAATGCACTCTTCACATCTTCCAGAAGCACCGATTTCTAAATCAGTTCTTCTACAAGTACAACAGGCATTTTCGCTGATTTGTACAATGCTTTGAGACACTTTCACTATTCTTTTGTGTCTTGCACCACACTCGTGACAATCAATTTTTAATCTACCATCGCGAATGATTAACACTTCGCCACAAGCCTTACATCTGAAAGGCTTTGGTCTATTTTCATTCATGCGATTCACCTTCTCTGTTACTGAAATGCTCAACCTTTTTATAGATACTATATGAACGAGCAACAAGAACAGTTTTTCCATTATCAAAACTCCAACTCATACGACCTAAGTGATGATGTGATATTGCTTCATCTAAAGGACTGTTAGTTTTATCTTTAGGTCTTCCATTAACCACTGCACTACCCACTCGTTTATACATTTTTATCAACCTCGCTGAAAGGAAAGTTGGTTTCTTTATTTATTTCTTTAAGTGTTCCTTCTATTTCATCGAAAACAGTCTCCTTATTATCTTCAATAATCTGGTCAACAACCTTTCTTACTTCTTGAGTTAGATAAGAATAATTGAAAGAGTCTAAGTCATTAAGTTTGATTTTATTCAAAACACAATATTCATTTATTAAATCATCTTCCATCTTCATTACCTCCGTTCTGAGTCGCTGTTTTGTACAAACTTCCAACACTTAACACATTTACCACCAATTATGGTGTTTGTCTTGTCATCAATTTCCCAATAAGGAATGTTATGTTTACAAGTCATTTTTTCACCTGTTCCTCCTCGCTGGAATGATTAATAGCATCACGCACACCAATAGACCAAGTTAAAGGCGCACACTCTTTAACATAATTAACTAAAACACTAATTAATTTATTTGAAGCATTATTTATTGAATGCATTAAATATTCTTTTTCAGTTATCATTGTTTTTCCCTCCTTGAGATTTATCGCTGTAATGTTTAAGCCACTTATGCCAATGCCTACAATGACGACACTCTTTCATGTGTTCTTCAAACTCTTCTTTTGTAGGATTCATTACACTCATTATTTCTCACCTTTTTGTTTATCGCTGAAATGCTCGTTCATCTTCTTATAAACACTATACAAATCAATTAGAAAAGTATTCATTGGTTTATTGTTTTGGTCTGCAAAAATCTTTAATCCATCAAAAGCAGCTGTGGAAAATGTTGATAATGCAGCCTCATCTCCTTGTAAAGCTTCAAGAGCATAATTAAACCGAGCAATAAACTCTCTGTTATGAACATCTCCTATTGATTTCCTTATTTTTTCAAGTCTTCCCATTAACATCATCCTCCTCGCTGAAATGCTCAATTTCTTTTATTTCTATCTCAATATCATAAAAACTTCTTGGGAAAGTGTGTATTGTAATATCTCTTGTTCGACCTTCGTCTTGCATCTTATTAAACCACAACCACTTTTCTTTATCAATCCAAGCTCTCACTCTTTTTCACCTTTCTTATTGTATTGTAAAAATTTGTATAATGTTTTTGAAAAGATTTTATTGCATGAAGAACATAATTCCCATCTTCCTCTGTTTCCCCTGGATATTACATAATAGGGGATTTCTTCTATTTCAAAAAATCTAATCTTGATTTTCTCTATACGTTTCTCACACCTATCACATACATGAATATTCATTCTTTCCCTCCTGAGTCGCTGTCGCTGTAAAGACAAAGAGAATTTTGCTTTGTTTTGGTAAAACTTTCAAGCACTTTCAAGCCAACATAAGGACGGACACAATTATTTATCATCGTCCTCTTAAATCTAAACGAAAAATCATACTTTGATAAGTCAAACTCACCTTTTTCTGTGCTTTGAAGCATTATATCTCTCGTCTGTTTAGATACTTCTTGAAGTTTTCTGTTACTCCAAAAATAATGGTTATCAATAATTTGAGGTTTTATGAGAGGTTCGTAGTAGGAGATAACATTCTCCACCACCCAACCACCCTTAAAGAAGTGTTTGAGAAAAATAATTAAAGAATACAAATCCATGTCAGGAAGCTTGAAAGAAGCTCCCGAAGTCTTGTTGGCAAGTTTACCATCACCTTTCCAAAGAGTCCTCATTCTGCTATGAGTAGGACAAGGTGGAGAAGCCCATATAAAATCGTATTCTTGGAAATGCTCAAGAAGATACTCTTTAGCATTAGCAACTACAACAGTATCATTAGGAAAGAAATCTTTATACACAGAAGCTATACGTTCATCGTTCTCAATAGCAGTTATTTCGTGTTCGTCACCCCATAACTTGCGGTTTCCTCCTATACCAGCGTATAAATTAAGAATCTTCATCGTTCAACCTCACTGAAATGCTCGCCAGTTCTCTCCGCTTGACCTTGAAGAATCTTTATACAATTCTTACAAGTTAATTCTTTATTGTTAAAAGCTATTTTCTTAGGATTCGGTTCTCCAACAGCATAATTACAAAGGTATCGAAGACCATCAAAAGTATATTGAACTGCATGTTTAATCATTTCGATTCAACCTCGCTGTTTCGTAAAAGAGCTTTTTGAGTATCTCGCACTTCTTGTAGACACCCAGGACTCATGCGAATATCTTGTTCTTGATACCAACACCAGTGCATATGCGCACCTACTCTCTCATATCTTAAAATGCCGAGAAAGTCGTTCTCTGCGTTAAATGCGTGCGTTTCTTTTCTGTTGGCTTCTCTCCAAAAAACTCTCTGTGTCATTTTGCGCCCTCATCCTCGCTGAAATGCTCGACACACATTTTGACACACTCGACTTGTTCATCAGGACGTAAATCTCTTATTTCAAGACATGAGTGAGCACAACTTTCAAAATCGCTTCTTTCAGCTTCAACTGTTTGTTCAACATACCCAGTCATAACTGAAACCAAAACCACTATTATGCCTATTCCTATTCCCCATGCGATTCCTGCGCTCAAGTATCTCCAGTTAAACTTTCGACTTTCATCCATCTTTGTGAACCTCCTCGCTGAAATGCTCAGCCATCGCCATCGCCATCGCCAGAGCCAGAGCCATCGCCATCGCCAGAGCCATAGCCAGAGCCAGAGCCATCGCCAGAGCCATCGCCAGAGCCAGAGCCAGAGCCTTTATTGTTACGCATACTTGGCAGGGTTATTTTTTCCATTCCTTTGCTCCCTTGAAAAATTCTGCTGCTTTTGATGAGCAAGGAATAACCTCGACAACATCAGTTAAATCAATCTCAGGTATAACAACGGCTATTTTAGATGATGATTCAACGCCATCCATCGCTACCTGTGAAAGACTACACGCGCCCGACCAGTGGTATAGTCTGCGAGAATTAATTAGTTTCGCATGTTGCGGGTGTTTTTCTCCGAAAGACTTAACATACCCAATATGCACCCCTGCTGAATAAGTGCGAACCACACAATACTTCATTCCGTCA
>Ga0190359_1000773_pt1 | contig 21270 bp, 21 predicted proteins | sample 48721823_MG_FD_161269 | JGI IMG/M metagenome (GOLD analysis project Ga0190359, IMG submission 161269) | Hydrothermal vent microbial mat bacterial communities from Southern Trench, Guaymas Basin, Mexico - 4872-18-2-3_MG | ecosystem: Environmental > Aquatic > Marine > Hydrothermal vents >... | reverse complement strand
CCACTCATCAGATACTGGAGGCGTATCCGGAGGAGCTTGCTCCTTATCTCGGCATGGAGGACATGCCTGCGGATAGAAGCCTGTACCGGGCGCTTGAGAGAGTCGGCAGATACTTTCCGGTTCTGCTTGACAGGCATCAGAGTTTGTTGAAGAAACAGGGTCTTGTTGACTTAAACCGGTTGGTTGATTTCTCCTCCACCTATCTGGAGGGTAAGAAACCGGTGTGGGGCCGGCTTGGTTATTCAAGGGATCCTCGGCCGGGTAAGCTTCAGATAAATTTCGGGATAGCGACTGGGATTAATGCCCTCCTCACTGCTTTAACTATCCAGAGGGGGAACGTGCAGGACAAAAAACATATGAAGGCGATGCTGAAGATTCTTCCTGAGGTGATGCCCAGGAACTCGCTCTTCATCTTCGATGCCGGCGCAAACACCCGGGGAAACAAAGACAGGATCAGGGAGCTCGGGTATCACTACCTCACCCTCAAGGCTAAGAGGGTGGGCGCCTACAGGAAGCACATCCAGCACTTCATGAAAAACCGGGGGGAGGGAAACGCAACAGACTTTAGGGTGAATGGGAGGCACTACTCTTGCGTGAAGAGAAACAGCAAGGGCGAAGTGCTCTATGTCTTCTTTTCGCCGGAGCTTTACGGGACCCAGATCAAAAACAAGGTGAGGAAGTTCGGGAGACAGAAGAAGAAAGGCGACAAGATGCTGTGGAAAAGGAAACCCCAGCGGATTCCTTCAGATGCGGGTTGGGTGGAGCTTATCCCGCAGCTGCAGAGAACTCTCTCCGACCTGGATAACGTCTACATCAACGGCATGGAGGGCTTCTTTATCCTGGAATGCTCTGTTGACTCTGAATCTGGGAAGATCCTTAACCTCTACAAGGAGAGGGATAAGGCTGAGAAGTTTATCAGGGCCCTGAAGGAGGGCATAGAACTCAGGCCGATAAGGCATTGGAGCAAAAACGCCATCACTGGCATCTTTTTCGTGTCTTTCCTCGCGAATCTCCTGGTTAATTTGACACTTTATCTGCGAAGAAAAGTGTTGTCAGGGAAGCTGAAGAACGTGAAGTTACTCAAGAAATACCTGATTAATTTGACACTTACGGTGGTTTACCCTCGAAACCGGTTCAGATTCAGGGTTTTGAGCAATATCTCATCCCCGATCCAAGACATTTTCGGGGGTTTCGTGTGGAAATATCAGGATAAAAGCCTGGATTTACGGTGGTGAAACCCCAAATGGCGAATTAATCTACGGCACCAAGACAGTGAGAACTAGGTCAAGTGGCGAAGTTAAGTATATACCATGAAACCCAATAAAATAAGCTAACCAAGGAAAAACAAAAGAAAAAGAACCTAAGGAATGCCTAACTTTTTATCTGGTTTTTGGTCGGGCTTTTCTAAAGCTAGATTGTAGTGCCTAACTTCTTTTATTCAATCAACAGAGAAAACCACAGAGGAATGTAAATAGCGGGGGGTGGATTTGAACCACCGACCTCCGGGTTTCGCAGAAACGGTTTTCTTATGAGCCCGGCGAGCACTCCTGACTGCTCAACCCCGCTTTGGTTGCGTAAGTATCTTTCGATTACAGAATTAAAAAGCAAGCGTTGTTTTGTTGGTGTCGGTTATGTTTCTTATTTTTTGTATGAACCAGGGGTGTATCTGGCTGAGTTCGCATATTCTTTGGTTGCTGTATCCTTGTTTTATTGCATCGATTATGTAGTATAGGCGCTCATCGTTTGCTGTATTAAGTTTTGAGTCTATTATTCTGTGGTTTGTTTCACCCACGCCTTGAAGGCTGTCTCGCCCTATGTCAAGGGATCTGACTGCTTTCTGCAGGGCTTCCTCAAAGGTTCGGCCAATGGACATGACTTCTCCTGTGGATTTCATTTGTGTGCCGATGGTTCTATCGCAGTTACGGAATTTGTCAAACGGCCATCTTGGTATTTTCACGACGATGTAGTCGATGCTTGGCTCAAAGGAGGAGGGGGTGGTTTTTGTTATCGAGTTGGGTATTTCATCGAGGTTTTTTCCTAAGGCTATTTTGGCCGCGATTCTTGCGATAGGGTATCCTGTTGCCTTGGATGCTAGAGCCGAGCTGCGCGAGACCCGGGGGTTTACTTCGATTACCATGTATTCCATGGTTTCGGGTTCTAGGGCGAATTGTATGTTGCATCCTCCTTCAACCCCTAATGCGCGGATTATTTTAAGTGATGCTTGTTTTAGGGTCTGGTTGACTTGGTCTGATAGTGTCTGGGCGGGTGCTACGACAATGCTTTCGCCGGTGTGTATGCCCATTGGGTCGAGGTTTTCCATGTTGCAGATGGTTATGCAGTTGTTGGCTGTGTCTCTCATCACCTCGTATTCTATTTCAATCCATCCTGCGATGGATTTTTCGATTAATACCTGGTTTATCATGGAGAGTTGTAGTCCGTGGGTTGTTACTTTCTCAACTTCTTCTTTGTTTAATGCTATTCCACCTCCCCCCCCGCCCAGAGTGTAGGCTGGTCTGATGATTACCGGGTATCCTATTTCTTCAACCGCCTCGTGTGCTTGTTTGAGGTTGTTCACTGCTTTGCTGTCTGGTATGGGTTCGCCCATGTCTTTCATTAGTTGGGCGAATGATTCCCTGTCTTCTCCTTTTTTTATTGTTTCTATGGGTGTGCCTAGCATTTTCACGTTGTGTTCTTCGAGCACACCCATCGCCGAAAGTGATGATGCTATGTTGAGGGCTGTTTGTCCTCCCATTGTGGGGAGTATGCCGTCTGGGTTTTCTTTTTCTATTATTTTAGCGACCACCTCTGGTATGAGGGGTTCCACGTATATTATGTCTGCTATGTCTGGTTCGGTCATTATTGTGGCCGGGTTGGAGTTGATTAGTATGGTTTTGATTCCCTCTTCTCTTATTGATAGGCAGGCTTGGCTTCCTGAGTAGTCGAATTCTGCGGCTTGGCCGATTTTTATCGGGCCTGATCCGATGATGAGTATTTTTTCCATGTTTTCCGTCAACAATTTATTGGATGCGGGGCTTAAATTATCTGTTTTTATATCTTGGGTGTGTATAATTGATTCTTATTGTTTTGTTAAAATGGGCAGGTTTAAGGAGGCTGATGCCAGGATTTTTAAGGCGGTGTGCATGAAATGCAACGCAACCAACCCTTTGGGGGCCACAAAGTGCCGTAAGTGCGGTGCTGTGGGCAAGATTAGGCGCAAGAACCGCAAGAAGGCCACCAAGGCTGCTGTGTAGTTTATTGTGTGGTTTATGTTGTATTCTATTTTTATTTCCCTGATTCCATATTCTTTAGAGTTAATTAAAGCAAAATGGAGTCTAGATTCCTCTATCTCTCCCTCGCACTCTCAATAACCGGCCTTCTGCTTATGGCCTACATAACCGAAACAATAGAGCCCCCCTTATCCGAATGCATAAACATAGGGGCCTCATCGCTTGGAAAAAACGTCCACCTGAAAGGCAACATAACCGAAATCCACCGATTTAAAGGAGGCTCCATAACCTTCTCTCTTGCAGACGATACAGGAGAAAACAAGATATACCTGCCTTACTCATCAGCCTCCTGCTTCGGGGATGAACTAAAAATTAATTCATCAATCGAGCTTATCGGTGTGGTGGAATTATACGAGGGCGGCCTTGAGGTGGTGGTGGAAAACGAAAACGCTCTTAGGGTGTTATAATGAAACCAAAGGTTTATGTCTCGGACATCAACAGGTTTATCTACTGCCCCCGGGTTATTTATCTATCACGTGTTCTTGGTTATGAAGATAAACCTTCACCTGATAGATATGGAAAGCTTATATTGGATGCCTTATGGCGGGATTTGTCTATGAGGCTGCCGGATATCCTAAGCAAAGCCTCAGATACTTTGGATGTGAGAGAACTTATTCTGGATGAGATAAAAGATATTGCCGGGTGTTTTCCCCGCAAACACCATGATTTGTTTGATAAATCACCCGATAAAACAGACGCTTTTCTGCTTTTAAGGGGGGCTGAGACTGACATAATTGATGATTTGGATTCTCTGGTCAGCAAACTGGTTTATATGATTGAATCGGCGGGGTTGGAGAAAACATTATCGGAAGTCACCCCCCTGCGGGTTGATTATTATGTGGGCTCGGATGAGCTTGGTTTATCCGGGAGAATAGATAAGGTCTACTCAGACCGGGGGGTGCTTTATCCTTCAGTTATCAAATCAGGTGCGATTCCATCACGTATCTGGTGGGGCGCCCGCGTTCAGGCTCAAGCGTATGCTATGCTTTTAGAGCATGAATCTGATATAGACTTATCTTTTTCTTTCATAGAGTATGTTCGAGCTTTTGATAGGCGGCCTGTTAAGCACACGAAACAGTTGAGGGGTGCTGTTTTGGAGGCGCGGGACGGGATTGTTGATGTTTTAGGGGGTTTTGTCCCATCGCTCTGTCCGCATGGGAATCGGGTTAAATGTGGGGGTTGTTCTTTTAGAAGAGAGTGTTATATTATATAGTTTAAAACGTATTTTATTAACAGGATGTCGCGTAATAAATCATTCACTACCAAGAAGAGGCTGGTGAAGGAAAACCGGAAACGTAAGAGGGCGCCTGTGTGGGTGTTCGCTAAAACGAATCGCCGTGTTAGGGATAGCCCTAAATCCAACCGCAATTGGAGAAGGGATAAGATGCTGTAGTTTTTTTTATGGAATATGAACCTTGACTTATTCAACCTGAATGTTTTGTTGAGTCTCTTGAATATCTTAGTTTTGCTTATCTGTCTCTATATTATCCGTGATGCGGTTGTTTATATTCGGGAGAGCTCTTCTTTTCATTCGATGAGCGCGATTTTGTATTTGAAGTCTAAGACGGTTATCCGGGGTTTGAGGATTGTGATGCTTGCTATTATTGTGTGGTCTCTTAAGGAGGTTTTTGGTTTTATGCGGGATTATCTGGATTTTTTTTTGTTGCCTGAGGGTTTAGCGGGGTTGGTTGGCACGGTTTATGAGATAGTGGGTTTGTTTATGGCGATTTTGTTGTCTTATGGTTTGTATGTGATTTCAGCGTCTTTTAAGGAGCTTGTCGGCCATCCGGATGAGGGTGGGAAACCCGCAGATATTTAAAATATAAAAAACATATACCCTATGTGATGGGTTCTTTTTTGTTATTCCCTTGTTCCTCTGGGCGGAAGGTGTTGGTTTTTTTGTTGTTATTGTTGGTTCTGTCTTCTGTTGTTTGGGCTGATATCTCAGCTGAGATAGCGGCTATCCGGGATAAGGTCGTTGAGGTGGCCTGTTATATCCTGGTTATTATCGAGGGAATTGTTGGTTTCTTGGCTGTTTTGATGTTTACTTTAGCGGCTTTAAAGTGGATTATCTCAGATAATGCCGAGGATCGGGCGGAGGTGAAGGAAAAACTTGCCAACATCCTTATCGGGGTTGTTATAGTCATACTGGCTTTGGAGCTCGCTAACGTTATCGGGGTGGCGGTGGGCATAATAGATGCGCATCAACCATGCAGCTGGGCTGATGCCATATTGAAAACACAAAAAATAAGGGATATAATTGGCGGACCCATCTGCATCATTGTCCGGGTTTTCCAGTTTCTATTCGCTCTTATTGGCATGATTGTGTTCATGGCCGCAGGGATAATGTGGATGACCTCGGAAGACCCTGATGAGAGAGTGAAGTCAAGGTCCATGGCAATTAATGTCTTGGCAGGTATCCTTTTGGTCTTGATTGGATTGAATCTGCTCAACTTTTTATTTTCCTGGTCTGGTATAAGCTATGAATCCGCGTTGGATACTCTGCTGACTTTTACTTGTGCGGGTTATGATCGTTTAGATATTGGGAAGTTGGGTGATGTTGCACAGTATACGGTTTGCATGGTTTTACTTATCATAAAAGGTATTGCGGGGGTTATTGCTGTTTTGATGGTTGCTGTTGCCGGGATTTTGTTGATAATAGCTGAGGATTCCTCCACGAGAAATTAGGCGAAGAGTTTGGCTTTTGCTGCGGTGGTGGGCGCTATTATTGTCATAATCGGCAGCCAGTTCCTGGTTGATTTATTCAGCCCCACGTATTCATCTGGGCTCTCTTGGACCTGCGCGAGCGGGACCGAGAGTGACATAATTGATTTAATAAACTATACCCTTTGCACGGTTAAGAATGTTCTTGTGGCGGTGGCGGGTTTAATCGCTACCATTGCTTTGATAGCCTCCGCTTTCATCTGGATTACCTCGGGCAGCCCGGAGGCGAGGGCGTCTGCGAAATATGCCTCTATTGTGGCTATTATGGGCTTGATTGTGGCTATTGTTGGTCTGCAGTATCTTGGCACCGTATTTGGCGGGTCTGCTTTGTCGTTTACCTGTGGTGTTGGAGTAACACCCTCTAATATTGTTTCTCTTGTTGAGAATGTTTTGTGCATAATCTATAATGTTCTTCGTTCGGTTGTGGCTGTTGTTGCGGCGATTATGGTGTTGTTTGGTGGTTTCATGTTTATTAGCTCAGATAGCGACCGCGATAGGGCCCGGGGCAAGAACATGGTTGCTGCGGCGATTATCGGCTTTATTATTGCCTTGATTGCGATACAGTTCATCCAGGCTGTTGTTACCCAAGCAGGCATGGGGGTATCAACGTGTGATGATGCCTACAAGCTCTGTGTGGATGATTGTATCGACAACCACGGGGAGCCAAGCCCCATACCCGGCGGAGGCGGCGGCACGACGACCACCACAGCTACGACCACCACCACCGGTGTTACAACCACAACGTTAAGTTGCATACAAGTTTGTGCCGCCGTCGGCTCCTGCGGTGACGCACCATATGCTTGTGGTCAAGCATCATATTGTATGGTTGGTTCAGCGGGTTGTGACATATCTGTGGGTATTCCTGGGGCTTGTACAGGACCTACCTTCACGCTAACGCACACTCCAGCCGGCGATGCTTGGTGTGAAGCACAATCCTATGCTGGTCCTGGCTATCAATGTTGTTGTTGTCCGTAAAATGAGAAACATTAAAAAATATGGAGTTGAAATATCAATATGAAGGTGTTTAATAGGGTGTTTAGGTGCCAGAAACTGTTATTGTTTCTCTTAGCATTCATGCTGTTTGGCTCCATGGTATACACTGTATCAGCCCAATCTGGGTTGGATGACTGCTTAAAGACATGTAAGAGCAGTGCGGGCGGGGAGATAATTCATCTGGTGCGCTACACCATCTGCATCATCCTTAGGTTGGTTCAGTTGTTGTGTGTTATCGCATCTGTTCTGGCAATAACCCTAGCGGGTATTATGTGGATTTCATCCGACAGCAGCAGCCAGAGAGCCCTAGCCAAAAAAATAGTGATGTTCGCTTTGCTCGGGCTTATCGTGACGATGATAGTAATCCAGCTTGTGAATGCCTTTATATCCTTTGGGATTGATACAGGAAAAATATTTGTCATAGGATGTGAGACCACCTGGGATACAACAATATATAACCCCATAAATACTGTGGCCTGCGTTCTTTATCGGGTGCTTCAGCTGGGTGCCATACTTTTAGCTGCTGTGGTCTTGACTCTGGCGGGCATCATGTGGGTTGGCTCAGACAGCCCGGAAGACAGGATACGCGCCAGAAACATCATGGTGTATGTAGTAATAGGTTTTCTGGTGGTGAATCTGGTGCTCTTGCTTCTGGGCTCTATCATTGATTCAGCAATACCCTACACATTCGATTGTAATTTGATGGCAAATGCCCCCCCGGGGATATCAGACACCATCACCTATGTTGCCTGCATTGGATTAAGATTATTCCAGTATTCTGCGATATTGCTTGCAGTAGCGATAGTTGCCTTATCCGGGGTCCGCTTTATTTTATCGGATAGCCCTGAGGAACGAATCAAGGCCCGCAACATGATAGCCTACACAATAGTGGGATTTCTGGTGGTTTTCACCGCAATAGCCTTTATTAACACGGCTCTCTCTGGTGTGGTGGGCACCCTGTCTTTGAACTCAATTGACTGTTCCATAACATCCTCTGCTCCAATTGACTTAGAAAATATCCGGATGACCTTGCATAATGTTGCCTGCATTGTGATAGTTATTGTCTACTTCGTTGCTGCAGTACTCGCATCACTTGTCATCATTCTATCGGGAATATATTTTTATTCAAGCGACGACCCGGTTGCGAGAAACCGGGCTAAAATCCTGGCAGCGCAGACGGTTGTCGGGTTGATTATTATACTTATCGCCATGAATCTCATATCAGCTCTCTTCAGCGGTGGGGGTATTACCTCAATTGAGGATGCTACTGCTGCGATATTCACCAACAACTGTGTTGCTCAAATAGGTGCGGGCACCTTCTCAGAGCTTCTAAAAGTTACAGACCCAATAAACACGGTGTTATGTGTTATTATTACACTCTTCCAGTCGCTTTCTGCTTTGATTCTTGTCTTGGTTATTATGGCTGCCGGATTCAGGTGGGCTATCTCCGACAGCCCCGAGGACAGGCTGCAGTCCAAGAGGATGGTGGTCTATGGTATAATAGGAATACTGGTTATACTGATTTCAACAAACATCATCTATGCCCTGATAAGCGCCGTCTCCGGGGGGGTGATAGACGACACATTCATCGCACCCGGGATGACTGGAACCCAATGCCAGATAGCTTCTGACGAGTTGGATGATGTTCTGGACATAGTCAAGGCGTTCTTGTGTATCATCCTTCTCGGGGGTTTCTTTTTGTCGGGCATAATCATAGCCTTGATTATAGTATATGCCGGCTTGAGGTGGATTGCATCGGACAGTCCCCAAGACCGTAATGTTGCTAAGTGGATTATCATCAAGGCCTTGATTGGGTACATCCTGATTCAGGTAGCCTCGCAGCTTGTTATGGCCTTATCCACTGCATTGGTTTCAGGGGCTTTTGGTATGGGGGGCTTCTTTGACTTCCTGGGTTCCCTATTCGGTGAGCCCTACATCATAACCTGTTTTTATTACCTGGGTGCTGGGGGTGGAACCGATGCATTCATTGGATTGGGCATCTTGTTCGCCCAGCTGTGGTTTATCTTCTGCTATATTCTTCGGATGCTGCAGATTGTGGCAATAGCGGCTGCTGCCATAATCATTGTGGTGGCTGGCTTGAAGTGGATTGGCTCGGATTCAACAGAGCAAAGGTCTTATGTTAAGGCCCGGGTGCTTCATGCCCTGATAGGGTTGATTATTGTCATACTCGCCACATCCATAGTGGATGCCCTCTCCCTGATAGCTTTACTATCTGATATGGTGGATGTTATACCTATTATCGGCCCGCTGATAAGCGGGATATTCGATTCTATTCTGGTAGACTTCTTCCACGTGGATGAACTATACACTAACCTGTGTCCCGGGTGGGTTGACATACTTGGCATATTCTTCAATGAGCAGTTGAGGTTGCTTGCCTGTATCATCATCAGGATACTTCAGGGTGTTGCCGCCATACTCGCCACGATAGTGATACTATTATCCGGCATAGCGTGGATGAGTTCTGAAAGCTATGAGGGGCGGACTAAGGCCCGGGACCGGTTGCTTCATGCCATAATAGGTCTGTTGATTGTTATGGTAGCCTTGCAGTTGGTTAATGTTTTTGTTGTAACCGGCTTGGATTCCGCGCTCTCCTTGGACTGTAGCGGCACAGACACCGGAGAGGTAGTTACACTGGCTAACACGCTGGGTTGTTTGATGGTTAAAATACTTGAGTCAATAGCTGGGATGATAGCGGCCATATTGATTATTGTTGCAGGATACCGGTGGATGACATCAGAAAGCCCCGAGCAAAGAGTCAAGCAGAGGAATAGAATCATCACCATACTCGTCGGGCTCACTGTCACCATAATAGCCCTGCAGCTGGTGCAGTTATTCGTCAGCGAACATGGCTTCATGCAGATTAACCCCGAGTGTATCCCCCTTTCCATAGCTCCTGTAGACTGCAGCAGCCCCGCAGACGAGCTGGAGGAGGTGGTATGCACCGCCCTCTATGTTGGTTGCCTCTTCATCAGGGTGCTTATGTATATCATCGCAGCGGTTGGGTTGTTGATGATACTATGGGCCGGTATTACCTGGATTGTCTCCGATTCACCCGCGCAAAGGACTAGGGCGAGAAACATGCTCATCTCGGTTATTATAGCATTGATGGTTATACTGCTGGCATTGGCTTTAATAAACTACCTGGTCACCGGGACGAGGATACTGAGCTTTTATTGCTGATTTTTTTTATCCTATGGTGTATATTAGGAGATAGATTAGTAGTATTATCGTTAAAAGGAAAACAGCCATCCCGATGGTTATCTGCTCTTCCCTGCTGAAATGCAAGGCCTTCTGTTGCTCTATTCTTTTTTCAAACGCGCCTGCTTTATCTGAGCCAGCCATCTCAAGTACTGTGACATAAAGCATGTCCCTGAAAACCCCGATCGCGTTCACCGGGTTCTTGGTGAACCAAAGAAAAATGTATGCTGTTCTGGAGGCTGTATCATCTATTTTTTTGGCATAATAGGTGAGGGGTTTCTCACAATACCACATAAATCCTTTCGCAAGTTTCCGGTAAAACCAGTCTGTGTCCAGTGATATGGTGTTTTTTCTTTTAAGCAGCGGGAGCATCACGAAAAAAGCAAGAGCTGAATAAAATAATAGCTCAAGCTGCTGCACGACGTGGTCTATTGTGTAGGCGTTGTATTCGATTTGAGCGGGCAGAATATTATACAACAGCTGCGGGTACACTCCCAGAAGTATGCAAAGGAATGCTGCTCCTCCCATAGCATAAAGCATGTTTTTCGGGGGCTCTGTTGTTCTGATGCCTGAGTCTTTGGCGAAAAACACAAAATAAGGGAATTTTATCCCCGCATGAAGGAATACTCCTGCTGAGGCAAGCTGCAGCAGCATGAACACAGGTATCAGATGCTGGTTGGCTGCGGCTGATATTATCATGGATTTGGTTGTGAAACCGCTGAATAGCGGGAACGCAGATATGGATGCCGCCCCTATGAGGCAGAATATTAATGTCAACGGCATGCTCTTGTATAGTCCCCCCAGCTCGGTGCATTTTCTTTTGCCGGTCATGTATAATACTGCTCCAGCAGACATCCAAAGCAGCCCCTTGTATAATATGTGGCCGAACGCGTGTGCTGTGGAGCCGTTGAGTGAGAGCGCTGTTCCGATGCCTACGCCTGCGACCATAAACCCTACCTGGTTTATTATGCTGTAGGCGAGTATCCTGCGCATGTCGTTTTCCAGGATAGCGTATATTATGCCGTATATTGACATTATTGTTCCCAGCCAGATTAGTATCTCCCACCCGGGGTATCCTCTTATGAGAACGTATACTGCTGTTTTGGTTGTGAAGGCGCTCAGGAACACGGCCCCGGTTACAGTGCCCTCGGGGTACGCATCAGATAACCATGCATGCAGCGGCGGAACAGCTGCATTAACAAGGAACCCAAGGAGTATAAGATTTGATGATAGCATTCCGCTGTCAGCCGCATCGAATGCGATTGAACCTGTTTGGGCTACCTGCATTATTATGCCAGCCAGCAGCACGGAGCCTCCGAATGCGTGCACCATGATGTATCTATATCCTGCCTTCCTTGAGGGTTCATCTCTTTTGTACCATATCAGCATAAGGGATGCGAGCGCCATAATCTCCCAGCAGATGAATAAAGTGAAGTAGTCTCCTGTGAAAACCACACCCAAAGCGCTTCCAACGTAAAGCAGTGCTGAAATATGCTGTCCGTCATCGTCCAGGTGCAGGGAGTATACCATCCCAAGTGTGGCCATTAACGTGAAAATGTATCCAAAGCACAGGCTTAGGTTGTCTACTCTGCCGAATATCAGCTCATAGCCCAGGAAATCAAATCCCCAGTGTGCTCCGTGTGGTAGAAACATTAGGCTGATGAAGGCTGCTGCGGGTATTAATACGAGAACTGCTTTCTTTAGCTTGCCTCCGAAAAGCGGGATGAGGGAAGCACCCAAAACTAAGATTATTCCTGGGTGGATTCCGCTGTTCAAAAGTGATGATAGCTCACTCATAGTATTCCTCCCTTTTCTGCAGCCATATGCCCAGTAACTTGGATACGAGTACTATTAGCACGCAGCTTAGGAAACCGTATATTGAGTAGAAACCGGGAAGTGCCTCCCATGAGACGACGATATGGTGTTTGGGTATGAGCAGATCCGCTAGATAGATTAATACGAGAGATGCGATAAACATTTTTTTCAGGTTCCCGTATGTGAGTATTTTATTTATCATATCATATGCCTCCGAATATGTTTTTTGCCATGAGCTCAACAAGCCCGTAGAAGAACCCGGGTGCATCAGGCCATAAACCGAGTATAATCGATATTGCTGCTGTCAGGGTTAAAGGTATGAGCATGAGTGCTGGTGCCTCATTCTTTTTTGTTTTGGTTTTTGCTTGCTTAAAGTAGGCACGGTATATTATCGGGAAAAAATAGGCGACGTTAAGCAGCGCGCTTGAGAGCAAAACCGCGACCAAGGGCAGCTGGTTTGCTTCAACAGAGCCTAAAAGCAGATACCATTTGCTGAGGTATCCGCAGACGGGCGGGAAACCCGCCATACCAAAAGCAGCTATGCTGAAGGCGGCCATGGTGTAAGGCATGCTTTTGCCTATGCCGTCCAGCTCGCTTATGTTTTTCTTTTTTGTTGCCACATATATTGCTCCGGCGCAGAAAAACAATGTTATCTTCATGAAGGCATGGTGTGCGATATGCATGACCCCGCCAAAAAGCCCTGCTGGGTTGACGTATGCCGCCCCAAGGATGATGTATGACAGCTGGCTTATGGTGGAGTAGGCTAGCATCTTTTTCAGGTTATCCTGCGTTAACGCAAACATTGAGGCCACGAGTATTGTGTAGGCTACGAAATAGGCTAGTGGTATGCCCACGCCCAGCTTGGATACGAGTGTGGGTCCGAAGACGAAAAATATTGTTCTCACCACGCCGAATACGCCGGCTTTCACAACCGCTACTGCATGCAGTAGTGCGCTAACCGGTGTTGGGGCTACCATGGCTGATGGAAGCCAGGAGTGCAGTGGCATGAAAGCCGCCTTCACACCAAAGCCTACGATGTATGCTGCGAACAGTATCTGCAGGCCTAATACGCTGCCGTATCCGTATAGGAAACCCCCTGGTGTGAAACCCAGCGATCCTGTCAACGAGTATGTTGCTATTATGGCGAAAAGCAATACAACCCCTCCGCTGAGGGTGTAGACGAGGTATTTTCTGCCCGCTGATTTGGCTTTGGCGCTCTGTTTGTGTATGACAAGAGGGTATGTTATGAGGGTCAGTATCTCGTAGAACACGAAAAGCGTCAGCAGGTTGGCTGCGAAGGCAACCCCTATTGTTGAGGATAATGCTATTGCAAAGGATGCGAAGTATCGGGTCTGGGCGTGTTCGGCAAGTCCTCTCACGTACCCTATCGAATAAACTGATGTCAGAATCCAAAGAAACGATGCGAGCACACCGAAAAGCAGGCCGAAGGCGTCAACCCTGAATGCGAAGGGTATCCCTGGCAGTATGTTGAATAGCTTATAGTATATGTTGTTTCCCTCTAAAACAGCGGGTATCATTGATGCTATTATTATGAACTTTAATGTGGCTGCTATCATGGTCCATGTTTCGCGCAGGTTTCTTTTTTTATCGCTTAATAAAATCAGCACCGAGGCTGCCGCTGATATGAAAACAGCTAGCAGGGGCTTGATTGATATTACATCCATCTTTTTTTTTTTATTGAATCAATGATATTGCCGTGTATTGCACATAGGGTAGTATCATGTAAACCAGTATCCCGAATACTATGCACGCTGCCGCTAATACCAGCATGGGTATTAGCATGCTTGCTGGAGCTATTGTTTTATCTATTTTATTTTGTTCCCCGAAGTATGCTTTCTCAAGAACCCTGAAGAAGTACCCGGCGTTTAATAGGCTGCTTGATAGTATCACGAGCGCGAAAATCCATCTGCCGGCTTCGATTGAGCCGAGAGCAAGATACCACTTGCTAAAAAAACCGCAAAGCGGCGGTACTCCGACCATGGAAAGTGAGGCGATGGCGAAAAAAGCCATGGTGTAAGGCATTTTTTTCCCTAGGCCGTTGAAGTCCCCTATGTTTTTTATCCCTGTCTTGTATATGATTGCTCCAACAGCCAGAAACAGGCACCCCTTCATCAGCGCATGGTTTAGTATGTGCAGGAGGCTTCCGGTCAACCCGGCTGTGTTAGCTAATCCTATGCCCAATACAATGTATCCTATCTGGCTTATGCTGCTGTAGGCGAGCATTCTTTTGATGTTTTTCTGGGCTATTGCGCTTATGGAGCCGGCTATTATGGCTATGGCGGCCGTCCATGAGAGTATTTCTCCGACAGGCATGGTTTCGATAAAAAAGTTTATAGTGAAAACATCATAGAGTAATCTTATCATCATGTATGCGCCTACCTTGGACATGAGGGCGGCTATTAGGGCGCTCACCGTTGATGGGGCGTGGGTGTATGCGTTGGGCAGCCAGCTGTGAAGCGGGAAGAGCGCTATTTTTATGCTTAAGCCTACGACTATCAGTACCGCGGCTGCGTGAACAACCCTTGAGCCGTAGAGTTCCTCAAGATGAAGCGACATGTCTGCCATGTTTAGTGTGCCTGTTACGGCATATAGGAATCCGATACCGATGAGGATGAATGAGGCCGCTATTGTTCCCAGTATAAGGTACTTGAAGCTTGCTGTAAGCGCCTGTCTTTTTTCTCCCAGGGCTATGAGAGCGTAAGCGGATAGCGAGCTTATCTCAAGGAAAACATACAGGTTGAATATGTCGCCTGTTACGACGATACCCAGCAATCCCGTCAGAAGCAGCATATGCAGCGTATAGTAGAATACAAGATTTTTGTTTAGTTCTTTTTCTATGCTTTTCTTGGAGTACACGCTTATGGATAATCCGATGAAGGCTATGATTGCAGCCATATAAGCTCCGAGGTTGTCTATGACATATTCTATGCCCCAGGGGGGCTCCCAGTTCCCCAGGTGATAGCTTAAAGTCCCGTGTAATGTAACGTTTTTGATTAGCATTATTGCCAGGATGAAAACAGCCGAGGTTGCTATAAACGATAGGATATGGCAGTATCTTCTGCGTATTAAACCCACAACAGGCATTATGAATGAGCTCATCAGGGGTATTATGACTATGAGTACCGGGAGGTTTGTGTTCATTGGTTTGCCTCCATTATTTTGTCTTCGTCCAGTGTCCTGTATTCCTGGTATATCTTGATTATTATTGTGAGAGCTACTGCTGTGGTGCTAACCGAAACCACGATGGCTGTCAGAATCAGCACTTGGGGGAGTGGGTTTACGTATCCTGTCGCGTGCTCGACCAGTATGGGGGCCGAAAGCTCCTTGATGTATCCCGCGGATATGTAAAACAGGAAGATGGCTGTCTGCATTATGTTCATGCCGATAATCTTTTTTATCAGGTTTTTTTTGGATGTCATGGCATAGAATCCTATGACCACCAATAAAACGAAAACCCAGTAATTGTATTTACCAATTATCCATTCCAGCTCCAATTCTCTCACCCGCTAAGTATATGAAAAGTATTATCGTCGCCGACATAACGGTTAATCCAATCCCCAGTTCCACCCCGAGTATTGAGAGTGCCGTTGTCTCGTGGGCGTCAACAGGCAGGGGCAAGCTATCGTATTGCAGGTATTTGCCCCCGGAAAGCATATCCATTAAACCAATCCCTGAATATATCAATACTCCTAGGCTTATGAGGATTATGAGGTGCTTTTTTGATACCCGTTTTTTTGCTTTAGACAGGCCGTATACTATGCCATATAATATCATGCTTGTTCCAAGAATCACCCCGCCCTGGAATCCCCCGCCGGGTGATGTTTCCCCGTGCACTATTACGTAGATGCCGAATAATTGGATGAATGGAATCATTATCCTTGATATTGTTCTGGCTACCAGAGATTCCACTTCTTTTTCACCCATTATTCCACCTCATAAACAATATCATCACCGCTATCCCTGCCGTGAATATGACTGTTGTCTCCCCTAGGGTATCGTATCCCCTGTAGTTGGCTAGTATTGCTGTTACAATGTTTGGGGCTCCGCCTTCTGTTTCTGAGTTATTTATGTATCTTGGTATTACGTGTTTGTTTGCTGGGTTATCCGGGTCACCGAAGCTGGGCATGTCCTCTACCACGTATATCAGGATGGCGCTCACGGCCAAAAGCGACATCAGCGAAGCGTATTTGATTTTAGTCATTTCTCTTCCATCACCATTGTTTTAGATAATGCTGCTATGAAAAGGAAGGTCGTCACCCCGGCTCCTACCGCGGCTTCGGTGAACGCGACATCAGGGGAGTTGAGCACCACCCAAGTTAATGCCATGATGAGGCTGTATCCGGACAGCAGTATTGTGGCGCTTAATAGGTTTTTCATCCTTATGGCGGCATAGGATATTAATACCAGAAAAACCAGCAGTATGAAATCTATTTCTATCGGAGAGTTCATCCGTCCACCTCCCTTACCCAGGGCTTAACTCCTTTGTTGTATACTGCCCTGGATATCGTATGTGTTGCCACCGGGGATGTGAGCATTATGAATATCATCATTATGAGAAGCTTTGCTGTTGTGGTTGATATGCCAGAATATAATCCAAGCCCGAGCAATATTAGGCTTGCTCCTAGGGTGTCTCCTTTCCCGGTCGCATGAAGTCGGGTGTAGAGGTCTGGGAATCTAAGCAATCCTATGGTGGCGGTTATGAAAAAAAACAACCCCCCGGCAAGAAACAATACCGTCACCCCATCCATAATACAATCCATCATTTCCTATAATCCCCCGAACTCTATTTGTTTAGATAGTGCCACCGTTAATATGAAATTAAATAGCGCGTATACTATTGCGACATCGACAAAATAGAGGCTGTCAAACAGGTAGCCTATGAGCACCACTATTATGATTGTTTTAGTGCCTACTACGTTTATGGCTATCGCCCTGTCCCATGGTTCGGGTCCTACTATCGCCCGGTAGAGGCAGAGCAGGGTGGTGGCCAGCAGGCATAATGTTGTGTACTCGAATATTTCTTGCATCATGTTTCGTCCTCAAATATCTCCACCAATCTGGTTCTCATCGTGCCATCTAATAGCTCCTGCGCCGATTTATCCGATAGTGAGTGGACAAAATACCTGTTTTTCTTTACGTCTATGGTTATTGTCCCGGGTGTGAGTGTTATTGAGTTGGCGAGTGTTGTTTTCCCTATATCCCCTTTAAGCTGCGTATCGAATTCTATAATCTTGGGGTTGATGGGCATGCTGGGATGTAAAACCCGATACGCTACATCCAGGTTGGCGAGTATTATGCTGTATCCCAGGTAAATCAGGTATTTGAGGGCTTGGATTATTTTTTTTAGTGAGGTGTTTGTTTTATCTTCTGCTATCAGTAAATCGCTGGAGTAGTACGCTACGAGCAGACTACCGATTACTCCGGCGCTGATATGCAGTAAGTCGATTCTTGCGGACAGCAGCATCCAGAATAACACCATGATTGCGAATGTTAGAGTAAAGGGCTTTATCTTTACCATTTTTATTACTTCATTTACTATAATTGAGTTATAATTATCTGTAACTATAATTAATTATAATGATAAATTAAATCAATAATATCTACGATGTTCAAACCAGTGTCCATGAAGAAGGTTCGATTGGGGGTCTTAGACCGCTACGTTGAGGATGTCATGCGTGAACTCAGCAAAATGGGGGTCGTTCATATATTGGATATAAAGGACACCAAAATAGAGGTGGAGCAGGAACCCATGGATTCTGAGCAATGTACTGAGCTTTTACGCAGGATAAACCATGTTATTGATTTACTGGGCATAACAGAAGAACACGACGCCTTTGGCGAGCTAAAAATCATTGAAGACAAGATTGCGGTAACCGAGAAATCCTCAACCGAGCAGTTATCGGGGGTGGCAGATAAATTCCAAAAAATCGAAGCCAAAACTCTTGCTGCAAACGATAAGCTCATTGAGTTATCTGCTAGAGAAGAGGAAATCAAAGGCGATATCGAGCGGCTTAGGGTGCTTAAGGCTGTTGACTTAAAAGCTGATTGGGTTGGGGCTTCAGGGATGCTGGTTACATTATCCGGTCTTCTTGCACCAGAGTACCGATCTAAACTGGTTGCGAAACTGGATGAAGCCTTCGGGAAGGAGTATATCTTTCATGCCTCAAAGCAGAATATCGGCGGTCTCATACCCTCTGTCGTTTCAACTCTGATAGAAAACACAGATAAACTGGATGAGCTAATATCTGGCATTGATTTCAGGCCCGTTGCATTAAAAGGTTACGTGGGCGACCCCGTTAGAGCCATAGATGAGTTAAACACAGAGCTTGATGACATAAAAAAGGAGAAGGAGAAACTAACGGCAGGGCTTAGAAGTCGAAGCGAACAATACAGGATTGATTTGCTGGTTATGCGAGAGCTTGTTTTAATAGAGAAAAACATAGATGACGCCGAGAACCTGCTGGGTAAAACAAAAAGGGTTTATGTTTTGCAGGGCTGGGTTCCTGAAAGAAGCATACAGGATATTTTGCGCAGGATAAGAAAGATAACAGATGAGAATGTGTTCATCAGGGTCGAGAACCCAAAGGAAGATGATAGGGTTCCAACCTTTTTGGATAATCCCAGCGTTTTCAAGCCTTTTGAGGTTATTACCTCCACATTTGGCTTACCTTCATATAATGAGCTGGATCCCACCCCTGTTCTGGCTTTGACTTTCCCCTTCATATATGGTTTGATGTTCGGGGATGTAGGACATGGTTTCATGGTGGGGTTGATTGGCTTGATTCTTTTTTCCATGGCCAGTAAGGGCACTAGGGATCTGGGTTTTGTTTTAACCGTTTCTGGTTTGTCTGCGATGGTTTTCGGCGTATTGTATGGTGATTTTTTCGGTTTACATGGTATAATTCATCCGGTCTGGACATCACCTCTTGAGGCTCCTACGACCCTGTTGTTGTTTATTTTTGGCGTGGGGATGGTTCACATCGGTCTTGGTTTGTTTATGGATGTGGTGAAGCTTCTGGCTAAGGGGGAATTACTTCATGCGTTGTTTGAGCCGATAACCAAGCTCTGGCTTTACTATGGTACGGTTGCTTTTGGTTTAATGAGTTTCCAGTCTTATGGGATGGACGTAATAAGCTGGGTGGGGAATATGGCTTTCCTGCCTCTTATTGTGCTGCCTCTTGTGGTTCTTGCATTCTCGGGGGTTCTGGTTCATCTGCCCAGGATTGATGTGAGCAAAATCGGGGCTCAACTGGCTGAGGGGGGCTTTGAGGCGTTTGACACGGTTTTGATTTTTCTTTCGAATACCTTATCCTATGGCCGTATGTTTGCCTTGTTGCTTGTTCATGCCGGGCTTTTTGTTGCCTTGTTCAGTGTTGTGGGGACGTTTACGGGCATAAATCATCATAATCTGGTTTTGGGTGAGATGGTTTCTGTTGAGGGTATTATATGGTTTGTTTTTATTTTTATCGGCACTTTTTTGATTATTGGATTGGAGGGTCTTATTGTTTTCCTGCACACTCTGAGGCTTCACTATTATGAGTGGTTCACGAAGTTTTTTGACGCGGAGGGAAATAAATATCAGCCATTCACAATAAAAAGAATATATACTCTGATTGGACGATAATACACAATTTTATTCGATTAATATTTTAAAAAAACATAATATTTTAAACAAATAGAGGTGAACGACAAAAAATGAAGCTAGGAAAGATATTGATGGCATGCACTACACTGCTTTTGCTAGCGGGGATAGTCGCAGCGCAAGAAAACACGGAATCAGCAACACCATCAGGTAAAGAGATGGCAGCCGCATTGGCTATCGGTGTTGCAGCTCTCGGAGCCGGATACGGTGTTGGCGTAGCAGGCTCGGCTTCGGTTGGAGCCATAGCAGAGAAACCCGAGGTTTTCGGCAGAGCACTTGTGTTTGTGGCCTTCGCAGAGACAATAGCCATATACGGACTATTGGTTGCTTTAATGATACTCTTCGGAATAGGTGCCTGATGCATCCTTTCAACAAAATAAAGATGCGCAGATAGTATTTATTCTGCGCAGTCTTGTTTTTATTACCTAGATTTGGTGAGAACATGAGTATCGCGCAAATAAAAAATTATGCTTACGCCAACGCCCGCATAAGGGCCATGAAAAGCAATCTGTTATCCAAAGCCGATTTAGAGAGGGCTTGCAGGCTTGAGGATTTAAGCAGCTTCATGGGTTTTCTGGAAGAGCACAGTTATCCGGAGCTCTTTGACATAAAAAAACACACCCAGAAGGTGGTTGAACATGCGTTACACACCCATCTTGTGAATAACTCAAACAAAATTTATTCACTCACCCATGATAGAGCCAAGCCTTTTATGGGTGCTAGAACAAACAGAAACGAAATCAACGCCATAAAGGGTATAATAAACTCTAAACCCCAGAACAGGGAACCATTTAAGGTTCTTTTATCCAGGAAGATGGCCAACGGTTTCAGCCGGGTAAAAGATGCTAATGACATGGAGAAGCTGGTGACCGGTTTCAAGGGGACAAAATACGAGAAAATACTGGAGTCTGTATCAGAGGATTATGCGAAAACAAACAATATTTTCCTCTACAGCATTATGCTGGATAAACACCACTTTAGCCTACTCTATGAAACCATGAATCTGCTTGATTCATCCGATAAAAGCAAAGCACGAGATATCATCGGATTAGAGGTCGATACCTTAAACATCTCAACTGTTTTCAGAACCCTTGGCATGGAGAACTCAGCTGATTATATCATACCCCACTATCATAAACTACGCAGGCAGTTGATTGATGAGTGTTTGAGGTGCAAGGATGTGGCTGATGTTGTCTCCAAAATGTCTGATACTCAATACGGTGAATTATTGGGTAATGGCTTATCTGTTTACGAGAAAACAGGCAGTGTTTTTATCTTTGAGCGGGTGCTGAAAGAAAATCTTTTGCTTGCTAACAGGATGCTTCTTGTAAAAAACATATTCAATATCGGCGTTTTGCTTGCGTTTCTTAACATAAAAGAGGCTGAGATACTGAATCTGCGCAGAATAGCTGTTGGACTGAACCATAAGCTGCCGGCAGAGGAAATCAAGGATCTTGTTGTTTACTGAATCTTTTTGTTGTCCTATACAGGAAGTATATCAACCCAAGGGTTGCTCCCATAAACATGCCCAGGGCTTTAGCGATTTCGTTAAATAATCCCCCCACCAGA
>Ga0190359_1000771_pt1 | contig 21285 bp, 22 predicted proteins | sample 48721823_MG_FD_161269 | JGI IMG/M metagenome (GOLD analysis project Ga0190359, IMG submission 161269) | Hydrothermal vent microbial mat bacterial communities from Southern Trench, Guaymas Basin, Mexico - 4872-18-2-3_MG | ecosystem: Environmental > Aquatic > Marine > Hydrothermal vents >... | reverse complement strand
ACCTCGTTTTTCAGGTGTAAGTCTCATTGGGTGTCACCTCCTTTTGGAGTGTGCCACCCCCTTCACACTTCTTTTTTGATTATTAAATAAGAATTAATAAGTGTATACTTTTAAGGTTTACTTTACACAAACTATATCCTCTAACTTTCTCCATTTGTTTTATTCGGCTCCTCGGCAATTTTACCTGATTGCATAGGTGAGAACCATCTATTTTTTAGATTTTATATAAAATTTAAAAAAATAAAAAATTTTATAAATAACAAGCAATTGCAGAAAACAAGGGGATGGTATCTGCAACTGTATTATTCCAGCAAGAGCTTGTAAGAAGATTGTATCATGCTTCCCAAGGGGTTGTTAGAATCAGTACCCAACATGGGAGTCTACCATCCATTCTAAACATCATAATCCCAAGTGTAACAGAAAATGGAAACCTTGAAATATTTGTGAGACGGTTCTTCTCAGGTATTCCAAATTGTGATGGTATTATAGAATCTATTCTTGCATATAACGAAGAAAGAGACAAACTTGGGGTAGTGATGAGAACAGCAATAGAAGCGATGTATTACACTGCTAATCCTCTTGTGGCCAGAGATGTTAGAAATGTAGCAACCCACTATTCAAACACAGATTATGTTACTCTTAAATCAGCTATGGGTGCACTAAAAATAGCAGCTTACATGACCGGAGAAAGAGATGCTGTTAGAACAATTGCCAATAGCTTAATAGACAACAAAGAAAACCCAAGGAGAGTTCTTGAAGAGCTTATGAATACTAGAAGTTACAGAGCAAGGAAGAGATAAAAAATTTTATAAATAATAAAGAATTCTCACTGTATAGTAATGTCAATCCCCTATAATGGAAAAGGAAACCGGAACACGAATGATTTAATGGAGAGACTGCATAGAGGTCTAGAAAAAACAGGAACTACATACCTCATTAGAGGAGAAGCTGGAAATCTTAAAGCGGAAAATTTCTTTTCTATGCTAGAATTTATTGTTTCAGAAATACCACAGGACAGAAGCAGAATATTTCTAGAGAATTTCTTCTCTGGTTTGCCTTACTGTAACAATATTGTAGATGCTACTTTAGCCAATACCCACAAATATAGGGGGCTTATTGTAAGAACGATAGTAGAAGCCAACCACCACACAGGAAATAGCAATGTCGGTGAAGAAGTCAGCAAGGTTGCAATTGAATATGCCAGAAGACCTAACGAGCTTGAAAGGGCTATGTATTTGTTAAGTTTTGTATCCTCAAACACAAGAAATGCGGATGTTATAAGGGATGTTTGTGATGTCTTCATAAAATATCGCTATGAGCCGGATGATGTAATTGGAGCATTTATGAACGCTGTTGAGGATGCAATCATATACCAAAGCAAAAAAGGAGATGTTATAAGAAAGGTTTGTGAAAAAGCAATTAATCATATCTCAGAAAGATATCCAACCAAAAGAGAAATACTAGAAAGCGTTGGAAACAAAATCAGAGAAAGAAACAACGCAGCATAATCACCTTATCCCCTAACAATAATGTTATGTTTCTTACAGTATCTTTTAATGTCTTCAATCTTATAATTATTGTAGTGGAATATAGATGCTGCTAAGGCTGCATCTGCTTTTCCTTCTTTGAAAACCTGAACAAAATGTTCAAGACTTCCACCACCTCCCGATGCAATAACTGGAATACCTACTGCCTCGCTTACCTTCCTTGTAAGTTCTAAGTCAAATCCAAGTTTAGTACCATCCCTATCCATAGATGTAAGCAATATTTCACCTGCACCCAACAAAGAGCCTTTTTTTGCCCACTTTACTACATCAATACCACATGCCTTCCTGCCACCATATGTTACAACCTCGAAACCACTTTTCATTTTGCTATTCCTTCTCGCATCTATAGCTAAAACAATACACTGGCTTCCAAATTTTTTTGAAGACTCCCTTATTACATTGGGGTTCTCAACAGCAGCTGTGTTTATACTAATCTTATCTGCTCCGGAATCAAGTAAGTTTTTTATGTCTTGGATTGTCTTTATTCCTCCACCAACTGTTAATGGTATAAAAACCTGCTTTGAAACATTTTTCACAACATTTAACATAATTTGCCTCTTTTCATAGGAAGCAGTAATATCAAGAAAGACAAGTTCATCAGCCCTTTGTCTGTTGTACTCTTTTGCCAATTCAACGGGGTCTCCAGCATCCCTTATATTCACAAACCTTATACCTTTCACAACCCTGCCATCCCTTACATCTAAACAAGGAATTATCCTTTTTGCTATCATAACACCACCTCAATAACATTAACTAAATGAAATTCAAGACATCCCTTAAACTGTTAATCCTCTTTTCATTACCCATCCTATAACCAACAAAACCACAACCAGCTGATTCAGCTGCCTGTTTATCATAGATTGTATCCCCAACGAGTATAGCTTCCTCAGGTTTTACTTTTAATTTGTCACAAGCAACAAAAACAATTTCTGGGTCTGGCTTTCCTTTCTGTACCATATCACCACCAACTATTATATCAAAATAGTCCTCTACTCCAATCCTTCTTAAAATAGCCCTAACAATATTGCTCTGAGTATTAGACACCACTGCTATCTTCAAACCTTTTTTCTTTATATCCTCTAGAATAGGATTAAGATTCTCCATCTTTTTTATCTTAACAACAAAGTTATCAAAGTTCTTGTAATAATATTCCCTAAGCTCCTCTATCGTCTTTCCAGGAAAATATTTATTGACTGTTTCTGAGAAATTTATCGCCCATACATTCTTGTCAAACTCATCTCTAGAAATTTTGTTAAAGCCAAAATGTACTAACGCAGAATTAAAAATATCAAACCAAACGTTATGCGAATCTATTAACACTCCATCCATATCAAACAAAATAGCCTTTATCATTTTATTATACCATACAACCTATACCATATTACACTATCTCCAAAAAATTTTTCAAAAGCCTCAATCCAATATCCCCAGATTTCTCAGGATGAAACTGAAATGCAAAAATATTACCCTTTGCGATTCCACTTACATACTCTATACCATAATCTGTCTTAGTTAGGATAATACCCTTGTCCTCCGGCTCAACATAGTATGAATGAACAAAATAAAAATAGGAATCCTGGACTATACCATCCAATATCTTATTTTTCTTTAATATCCTTATAGAATTCCATCCTATTTGGGGTACCTTTACATCCTTTTTAAATCTCTTTACCATCCCATCAAAAATAGAAAGTCCCTTAATACCCTTAGCCTCTTCGCTCTCTTCAAAAAGTATCTGCAAACCAGCGCAAATTCCCAGATAAGGTTTTTTACGAATCTCTTCCTTTAACACTTCTATCAAGCCTTTGCTCTTCAGAGAAGTCATTATATCTCCAAAATTACCAACTCCAGGCAATATTATTTTTTCAGCCTTCCTAATATCCTCTTCACTATCACTAATCAAGCTATCTGCTCCTAAAAAATCCAAAGCATTCTTTACAGATTTGAGGTTACCTGCTCCGTAATCAATTATAACTATCATTTTAAATATAAGTAATCCAAATACACTTATAAAACAAAAATAAAAAATAAGATTAGATTAATCCTTTCGTACTTGGGATATAATCCTTAAGTTTTTTATTCTTGCTACACGCCATACTCAAAGCTCTACCAAAAGCCTTAAATATTGCTTCCGCTTTATGATGGTCTGTCCTTCCTTCAAAACTTCTTATATGGAGATTACACTTAAGACTATTTGAAAAGCCCTGAAAAAAATCATACACAAGCTCAGAGCTGAGGTCCCCTATTCTTTCATTCCTGAAAGAAACATCAAACTTAAAAAATGGTCTGCCACCTATATCAATAGCTAATATTGCAAGTGATTCGTCCATTGGCATAGCAAAAAAACCTGCTCTGTTTATTCCCTTTCTATCCCCAAGTGCCCTATCAAAAGCACTCCCAAGGGCTATGCCAATATCTTCCACAAGGTGGTGTTGGTCCACATTAATATCCCCATCTGCCTTGAGTTTAAGATTAAATTTTCCATGCCTTGCGAACAATTCAAGCATATGATTAAGGAATGATATTGGTGTAGAAATTGAATACTTACCCCTACCATCTATAAGAAGTTCTATTGATATCCTCGTTTCATTTGTTTTTCGCTCAAATTTTATTTTTGTCATCATACCAGGTCACAACATAGTGGCTATTCCATTAATATTCTTTACTATTCTATTAACCCCATTTCTCTTAAAAATGTTTCTTACAATAACCCCATTAGCATTTGGTGGGATAACACCTATAAAGTCAATACCTGCGTTATTTGCTGCCCTCACATCAGCAATACTATCACCAACATAGACAGCAGAACTAGGGCTAACCCTCAACCTTTTTAATATTTTGTATAGGCCTTCTGCAGAAGGCTTTTTCCTATTAACATCCTCCATAGAAATAACAATATCAAAATATTTTGATATCCTAAATCTCTCTAAAACAAAAAATGCCTCTTCCCTTGGCCTTCCAGTGAAGATAGCGAGTTTATATTTTTTTGAAAGTTTTCTAAGTGTTTTCTCATTAATTAGTAATTTCTCATTCCTTATCAAACCATTAAAATTCTTACCAAGATAATACTCCTGGAACTTCTTAATTATAGAACTCTTTTTGAAGCTCTTTCCATACTTTTGAATCAATAACTCAGAAGCATCATAATCATTATTCACTCCCATTGATTTTATCTCATCTACCTCACTCATTTGTAAAATTTTTCCAAGAAAGAACTCTGCTGTTTTTTTAATCGCCAACCTATAAGACTGAGACACATCTATTAATACCCCATCTACATCAAAGATTATTAATTTTACATTAATTGTTCTACTTCTTATTTTTGTTTTTTTCATTCTCTTCGGCCCTCATCATCCTATTGTATTTCCATTGCCCAAAAAGAACCCAATATAATGCAAATGCCCCTATAACAGAAAGAACCAACAGCAAAAGATTATCCATTTATAATCTCCTCCAAGACACTCAAAAACTTTTTTGTTTGCTTCACAGTCCCTATGCCTACCCTCAGACAACCTTGTAAAAGTGGATAACTACTTCTGTCCCTGACTAATATGCCTTTTTCTCTCAACTTGTTTTTAATAGAGACGCAATCTTTACCGAATTTAACAATTAAGAAATTTGCATCACTGGGATAATACCTCACTCCCAACCTCTTCAACCCATCATAAAGGATTTTCTTTGCTTTCTTTATCTCTGAAACATACCAATTTACATACTCTAAATCTTCAATCGCCTTAGAAGCAGCAGCAATAGCCACAGAGCTAACAGAATAAGGAGACTTAATCTTGGATATGCTCTCTATATTCCTACTATCTGAAACCATATACCCTATTCTTAACCCTCCCAGTCCATAGGCCTTTGAGAATGTTTGTAAAACAAAGAGGTTATCAAAACCCTTGATTAAAGAAATATAACTTTTACCAGTAAATTGTACATACGCCTCATCCAATAGAACAATAACCCTATTTTTGTTTGATTTCTCTAATATCTTCAATAAATCCTTTTCTTTTATACTTGTGCCAGTAGGGTTATTTGGATTACATAAAACCAACAACCTTGTTTTTTTTGTTATCGCATTAAGCACCTTTTTTGCAGGAAACAAAAGATTTCTTGTATATAAGACCTCCTTTATTTTGGCCTGAACAAGATTTGCATAAAACCTAAACATAACAAAAGTAGGAGTAGGTATTATGACCTCATCTTTTGGTTCTACATATGTTTGCATAACTAGCATTATTGCCTCGTCCGTAGCATTCGTTATTAAGATATTATTCTGACTTACTCCAAGAAGACTAGCTAACTTTCCTTTGAAGTTATTGTACTCTGGATAAGCAGCAATCTCCTCCTCACTTATATTTTTTATTGCTTCCATAACCATAGGGCTACAACCAAGTGTATTCTCATTAAAATCAAGCCTTAAGAAGCCCCTTCTACCCTTTAGTGGAGGCTTATATTCTTCTATTTCATTAACAAATGCTCTTGGCTCTATCATTTCTGACAAAAAGGGAATACTACCTCATTTATATAGATAACTTAAGAAGAGTGTAAAAAGAAAGAATAAAATTATTTTTACCCGCAATATTGTTGGTATATCTATTAGCCCCTCATAAGGCCCTTATAATAGCAAGAATCTCATCCCTCTTTTTTTCCATTAGCTCCTTGCTCTTTGCCTCAAGATTAAGTCTCAACAATGGCTCAGTATTAGAAGGCCTAACATTAAACCACCAATCATCATATTCAACCCGAATTCCATCCAAAAAAGAAACCTTGCCATCCTTGTATCTTTCCGCAAGTTCTTTTATCTTCCCTTCCTTGTCTTTCACTTCGGAATTAATCTCACCAGAGGCGAAATATTTCTTTAGAGGTCTTATCAATTCACTAAGCTTCTTCCCACTTTCTGAAATAATCTGAATTACCTTCAACGCAGCAATAACCCCCGAATCTGTATAAAAGTTATCCCTAAAGTAAAAATGGCCAGACAGCTCTCCAGCAAAGATTGCCTTCTCTTTCCTCATCTGTTCTTTTATGAAGCTATGCCCTACTCTACACATGACTGCTTTTCCACCATTTTTTTCAATAGTCTCTTTTGTTATCCATGAGCTCCTCAGATCATACAATATAGTCTCGCCCTTATTCTTCTTCAGTAAGTCCTCAGCAATAAGACAGGTTATAAAGTCAGAAGAGATAGTCTCTGCGTTCTCATCAATAAAAAAAACCCTGTCTGCATCACCATCTAAAGCTATACCAAAATCTGCTTGTTCTTCCTTTATTTTTCTTTTTATGTCAACCAGATTCTCCTCCTTTAAAGGGTTAGCTTCATGGTTCGGAAAGCTTCCATCCGGCTCAAAATAAAGTTTTGTAACCTTAAGTGGAAGACTATCCAAAATAAGTTCCATATCCTTACCACCCATCCCGTTACCAGCATCAATAACTACCTTTAAGGGTTTTATCTTGCTTGGATCAAAAAATCTAAAGAGATGTTTTTTATAATCAGCTGTAATATCTATCTTAGTTACTTTACCCGTCCTTTTAGACTCTGGAAACCTGTTCTCAAGAACAAGTTTTTCAATATCCTTTATCCCTGTATCCGCGGAAATAGGAATTGCCTCATGTCTCGTAAACTTAAATCCATTATACCTTGCTGGATTATGAGAGGCAGTTACCATAACAGAGCCAGGGGCTTTTAAGAACCAACAAGCAAAATAACTCCTTGGTGTTGAACAGAAGCCCTCTATTTCAATGACATCTGCCCCTTGTTCAGTTATTCCCCTAATAAGCTCTTTCTTTAAAGACTCTGAACTTTTTCTCATGTCTTGAGAAACAACAACCTTATCAATATTAAGAAAACTAACAAAAGCCCTTCCTATTTTATATGCTATCTCTTCATTTAGTTCTGAAGGATAAACCCCCCTTATATCATATGCCTTGAATATTGACATAGGAAAAATAAAAAAAGAGCAGATATAATAAACTTTTGGTTAAAGTATAGGGAAAAATAATCAGAAGAAACACCAAAAAAAGAATCAAAACAAACCTAGTTAATCCCTTTCCATAGCCTTCTTGCTTTCTCCAGATTCTCAGAAGAGCTTATATCAAACCATTGTCCAGAAAATGGAAATCCTCTTAACTTCCCTTGTTCAGCTAGCTTTGGAAAAATAAATTCCTCCAACATACAAAACTTCCCCTCTGGAATCATATCAACAACCCTTGGCTCAAGGATATAAAAACCAGAATTAACAAGATAAGAAGGAGCTTCTGATTTTTTTGGTTTCTCAACAAACTCTATAATCCTAGACCCATCCAATCTTGCTACTCCATAACCAGAAGGATCGCTAACAGTAGTTAGAGCAATAGTTGCCAAAGCATTCTTCCTCTTATGTAATCTAAACATGCGGGGTATGTTAATATCCTTTAGCTCATCACAATTTGATACTATAAAACTATCCTTCACAAACTCTCTTGCTAACTTTATCGCTCCGCCAGTCCCCAGCGGCTTTTTTGGATTTTCATCTACATAGTCTATATTAACTCCAAACTTGCTTCCGTCACCAAAATAAGCCCTTACCAAATTACCAAGATAACCAAGACAAATTATAACATCTCTTATCCCATACTTCTTAAGCAAATCAAAAATATTCTCTAAAACTGTTTTTCCCCTAATCTTGACTAATGCCTTTGGTAGCCTATAATTACTTTTATCACTTTTACCTCCTGCCAATATTATGGCTCTACTTGGTATTGAAAAACCTAAGGCATCCTCAAGAATTCTCTCTATTTCTTGACTTCTGTTCTTTATCTCATTACCATCTATCCTTTTATCAAGTTGCTCTATCAGTTTTTTATCAAGAGTTATTGTTATCCTTTCCTTCATCTTTCCTTTTGTTTATAAATATTATATTTAAAGGTTTCGTTTTTTGTATGATAAAGTATGACAATAGAAAAATTTAAATATAAGTTCTCTAAAAAAGAAGTTGGGGTGGTAATTATGACAATCACTGGCAAAAAGAAAAAACAGATAGCTGTTCTCACAGGAGGGGGAGATGCTCCTGGTCTTAATGCAGTAATAAGAGGAATAGTATTTAAAGCGAAAAGGCTAGGCTATGATGTTCTCGGAATACTAAATGGATGGAAAGGACTAATAGATTGTGACCATTGTGGTGTTCTTGATTTAGACCAAGTGGAAGACATACACATGCTTGGAGGTACAATATTACACACCTCAAGAACAAATCCTTACAAAGTTGAAGATGGACCAAAAAAAGTTAAGGAAAATCTCAAAAAGCTAGAATGCGATTATCTTATCGCTATAGGTGGTGAGGACACCCTTGGCGTTGCAAACAAGCTTTCTAAAGAAGGAATAAATGTAGTTGGTGTACCAAAAACAATAGACAATGATGTGAATGAAACAGACTACTGCTTTGGCTTTAATACTGCTGCAACAAGGGCTATGGAAGCTGTACAAAACTTACACACAACAGCAAAATCCCACCATAGGATTATCGTAGTTGAAATAATGGGAAGACATGCAGGCTGGATAACTCTAGAAGCAGGCATAGGTGGGGGAGCCTCAGCAATACTATTGCCAGAAGAAGAAGCAGATATAGAAGAAATAGTGAAAATAATAAAAAAGAGAGAAAAGAAAGGAAAAAAGTATGCCATTATCGCGATTTCCGAGGGGGCTAAACTCAAAGGAGGAGAAATCTACAAAGACACTAAAGAAGATGCCTTTGGGCACAAGATTCTGGGTGGAGTGGCAGAGAGGCTAGCGAAAATCTTAGAAGAGAAAACAGGAAAACAATGTAGGCATGTTGTCCTAGGCCATTTGCAAAGAGCAGGAGAACCAACAGTCTTTGACAGGGTTTTGGGAACAAGATTCGGAATAAAAGCAGTAGAAATGATAGACAGAGGTGAATTCGGAAAGATGACAGCACTAAAAGGAACAGAGATAGTGGCTGTACCGCTGGAAGAGGCTGTTAGCAGACTAAAGGTTGTCCCAAAAGAGAGAATAGAAGAAATAAAATTGTTCTATGACTTAGAAGAGGGTGATTAAGAATGAATAATCCCTTACCAGGAAACAAGGTTTTTGACGCACTTAAAGATGAAAAATGTATTATCCTTGCATGCAATCCAAGAATAACTATCGGCGTTGCAAAAGCTGTGTTTAAGGCAGCAAAAGACCTAGATGCCGCACTTATCATGGAACTAGCAAGAACAGAATGCAACCACAAAGTTGGTTATACAGGTTTGACGCCAGCAACCTTCTCTGAAAATTTAAAAAAAGCAAACGAAGAGGTGGCACATGACATTTGGGTATTGCACGCAGACCATATTGGAGTAAAAAAGGGTACTTCTGAAGAAATACAAGAAATCAAAGAAATGATTTCCGCTCAGATAGAAGCAGGTTATACAAGCTTTGCAATTGATGCTTCACATTTATTTAACTTTGAGGGAAAAACCATAGAAGAAGAGCTAGAACCAAACATAAAAGCAACAATAGAACTTGCTAACTATATAAAAGAAAGAATGGCAGGCAAGGACTTCGGTCTGGAGGTAGAGGTGGGGGAGATAGGAAGAAAAGACAGTGAAGGAATGGTACTAACAAAACCAGAAGAGGCTGTGACTTTCATCAGAAAACTAAATGAGGCTGGAATCAAGCCAAACCTTATTGCAATAGCAAACGGTTCTATTCATGGCAATATATATGACGAACATGGTAACCCAATTGCTCAGACAACAATAAACATAGAGCAAACAAAAGCTGTAGCTAAGGCATTAAGGGACGCAGGTTTTGATGTAAGGATAGCACAGCATGGGATAACAGGAACGCCACTAGAGATAATAAGGGAAAGATTCCCTCATGGTGATATTCTAAAGGGAAATGTTGCAACCCTATTCCAGAACATTGTCTTTGATAGCTTGAAGACATACCACAATGACCTTTGGCAAGAAATGTTTGATTGGGTAATAAAAAATAAACCGATTGAAGGGAAAAAACCAGAAGAGGTTTTTGGAAAGAATGGGAAATACGCAATTAAGGAATTCTTTGATAGAATATATTCTATGAGTGATGAGTGTAAGCAGGAAATTGAAGAAAAAGCATACAAGGCTGCCTATGACCATATCAAGGCATTTAAGTCAGAAGGTACTGCTTCTATTGTTAGAAAAAAATTAGGAAGGTGAGAAAATGGATAAAATCAAAGTAGGTATTGTAGGATACGGGACAATAGGCAAAAGAGTGGCAGATGCAGTAATGCTACAAGACGATATGGAACTTGTTGGTGTTACAGCACACAGCTATAATTATAGGATGATTGCTGCTCAAGTCAAAGGAATACCGATGTATAGCATGCCAGACGCAGAGGGACTTGAAAAACTCAAGATAGAAGGAACCTTTGATGATTTACTTAAAAAAGTAGACATTATAGTTGATTGTTCACCCAAGAAAAAAGGAGCTGAAAATAAGGAAAAGTATTATTTGCCAAACAAAGTAAAGGCAATATTCCAAGGTGGAGAAAAAGCAAATGTTGCAGATTGCAGTTTCACCGCCCAATGCAATTATGATGAAGCAGTCAATAAGGATTATATCAGGGTTGTAAGCTGTAATACAACTGGGTTATGCAGAACCCTACATACCATAGACCAAAGATATGGTATAGAAGAGGTACATGCAACAATGATAAGAAGAGGAGCAGATCCTTGGGACATAAGGCATGGTCCAATCAATGCTATAGTTCCTGTACTTGAATTGCCCTCCCACCATGGTCCAGATGTACAAACTGTTTTGCATAATCTCGCTATTTTTACTACTGCTCTTTCAGTTTCAACTACACTAATGCATCTCCACACAGTAATCGTAGACTGCAAGGAGAAACCCGATATTGATGAAACAATTGAGACATTCAAGAAAACAACAAGGATAAGGGTAGTTGATAACGCCTCTAGGGTAAGGTCTACAGCAGAGATTATGGAATTCGCAAAAGACCTAGGCAGGGAAAGAGCTGATATGCCAGAGGTGGTAATTTGGAAGGAGGCTGTCGGTGTCACCAATAACAAACTCCTCTATATGCAAGCAATACATCAGGAAAGCGATGTTGTCTGTGAAAACATAGATGCTATAAGGGCAGCAATGGGTTTCAAAAATGGAAAGGCATCTATAGAGAAAACAAACAAAACATTAAGAATTGACCTTTGCAAGGAGCATACCTGTTAATATTTTGGTTTTTATTTTTAGTTTTATTTTTAGATTACCTTACCAAAGCCCCATCCTCAATATTAATTCTTACTTCTTTACCAGACACATTAAGGGCAAAGTTATTATAAAATACTTTATTATTCTTAACAACCATGTTAATCTTCTTAAACCTATCAAAGCTTATCTCATCCTTGCTATTATTAAGGTCTCCAAATCTAACCTCTTGCCCAGGCTTTCCTTCAACAAATAAAACCTTACATTTGTCCCCCTTCTCCGCAGCCAAAAGCATACCTTGGCTCAGAATACCTTTGAACTTAGCAGGTCTCAGATTTTTGACCAAGATAATATTTTTTCCCTCTAACTCTTCTTTGGTATAAAAATCTTTTAGACCAGAAATAATCTGCCTCTTTTCTCCAACATCAATGTCTAATATATAAAGCTTGTCTGCCTCAGGATGATTCCTTACTTTCTCAACCCTTGCCACCCTCAAATCTAAAGGAAAGTACTCTTTTTCTTCATCAGCAGGCTTTTCCATCTTACTTAAGATAATTTCTGCTGATCCTATTTTCTTGTTCTTAAAATTAAAATTGATATTGCTCCACTCTAGATTATCCAGTCCCAGTTGGTTTTGCAATCTTCCAGAGAAATTAGGCAATATTGGTTGTATCAATATTGATAGATTTTTTACAATATTAACGCAAAGGGTCGTAACTTTATGTGCCTTTTCTTTATCAGATCTTATTAGCTTCCATGGTTCTTGTTTTTGAAAATACCGATTGCCTAAGTCAGAAATAGCAAGTATATTTTTGACGACCTCATTATAATTCAGCTCTTCATAAGATTGTTTTATTTTTTCAATCATTTGGTTGATATTGGCTATGAGTTTGCTATTGTCCTCAATCTCCCCCAATTCTGAATTAAAAAATTTGTTTATGAAACTCAAAACCCTATAACAAAAATTACCTACATTCCCGACAAGTTCGTTATTTATACTCTTTCTGAAATCATCAAAATTCAGATCAACATCTGCTAATTTCCTACTCAAGACCTTTGCGTAATAGAATCTTAAATACTCTGGATTATACTTCTCTGCAAATTCCTCTGCAGTAAAGAATGTACCCCTACTCTTTGACATCTTCTCTCCATTCACAGTCAAGAAACCATGAACAACTAGGTTATCAGGTAATCTAAAATCTGCGCCCATCAACATAGCAGGCCAGAACAGAAAATGGAAATATATTATATCCTTGCCTATGAAGTGTACTATTGTTGATTTATTCCACTCATCCTCAGCCTTCTTAACATCATTCCCAACAAAATTAGCAAAGCTTGAGATATAACCAATAGGTGCATCTAACCATACATAGTAATAAAGATTATCCTCCCCAGGAATCTTAAAACCAAAGTAAGGACCATCCCTACTTATATCCCAGTCCTGTAATCCTTCTTTAATCCAGTTCTTAAGATAGTTAACAACCTCTGGTTGTAATCTTTTATTACCATCAAACCATTTCATGAGTCTACCAGAAAACTGACTCAATTTAAAGAAATAATGGTGACTAGTTCTTTTTTGTGGCCTTTCTCCACAAATAATGCAATAAGGGTCTATCAAGTCTGTAGTTCTATAAGTAGCATTACACTCTTCACAAACATCCCCATACTGATCCTCCTTGCCACACTTAGGACATTTTCCTTTTATGTACCTATCAGGTAAAAACCTGTTACATTTTGGACAAAACGCTAGCTCAACAGCCTTCTTATATATTAACCCCTTATTTTTTAACCTACTAAAGATAAGATTGCTAAAGTATTTATTCTCTTTGCTATTTGTACTATAATATGAATCAAACTCTACAAAGAATTTGGTAAAATCCCTCAAATGCTCTCTATGGTATTTCTCTATTAGGCTCTCTGGTGTAACTCCTTCTTTTTCTGCACTTATTTGTATAGGTGTTCCATGAGTGTCATCAGCACAACAATAAACTACATTCTTACCAATCAACCTCAAAAACCTCACAAATATATCTGTTTGTATATATTCTACAAGGTGGCCTATATGAATTGGCCCATTTGCATAAGGCAATGCCGAAGTTACAATTATCTTTTTTTCTACCATACTACCCTAGGGAAAAAGACTTATTTATAAATCTATGCCAAAAAATTACTCTCCTAACCTAGGTTTAAAATCATCAAAGAAATTATTAGAGTCTTTCCATTTAGGCACACCTGTAAAACTGAAAAGGGCAATTCTCTCAGAAATCTTTATTTTTTTAAAGCCATCCTTAACAGCATAATAGGCAACTAACTTGAACTCTGGTGAATTATAATCAGTAATATAATCAAAATTGTAATTCAACCTAATAATCCTTCTTTTTTTGTCATACTCCAACAAAAACGAATCCCCACCACCAGGGGCATAGTAAGATAAAAAGAGTTTGTCATTTAATTTATCTATTTCTTTTGAAAACTTATCTGTCTCTTCCACTAGTGCAGCATCAAAGTCTTTTGCTCCTATTGATTTCAAACCATCTAATTTAGAAGCTACCTTAGTAAAAATATCTCTTACGCTCTTTTCCTTTATGAAAATATCCAATTTAAAATCTTCAATGGTCTTTCTGACTTTTAAAGAAATATTCTTATATTTCTTATTAAACAAACTAACCAATTTTTTGTAATTTGAAATAACCTTAGTTATATCTCCGTTTGAACTAGAATAATACTTATCAATCATAATCGTTATCTTCATAAACGGGATAAAGTCCTTTTTAAATTCATTTAGACCTTTCTTGTCCAGTATTTCAATTATATCCTTTGCCATACCTTCCTATTATTTTAGAGATTATTTAAATCTTTCTTTAAAAAAATTGTCAGAAATTATATGAAAAAGAAAAAGTGCGAGGGATGGGATTTGAACCCACGGACCCACTAAGGGACAGGATACCTTACTTACAAGTAAGTGTCCGTCTTAAGTCCTGCGCGTTTGACCAGGCTTCGCTACCCTCGCATTAACAAACCAGAGTAAAAGAGAGATATTTAAACTTTGTGTATTGAATCTACCAACCAAAAAACTAAAACAAATTATTTAGCCTTATTCTCGCTAATCAATTTCTGCAGAACATGATATCCATTTAAAGAATCCTTCTTTGAAACAATAAATGTAAGTTCTGTAAGCGTAGATATAAGTTCTACAATATTTACATTCTCCCAATTCAGCTTCCTAGTTATCACTGAGATTATCCCTGGGGTATGCAAAAAACTTTTATCAAGATTAAGGGTAAGAGATACGAGGTCCTTTTCTATGTTTAATATCTTCTCCCCCTTTAGTTTCCTCTTTATTTTCTCAAGATACTTCATATTTGAAACAATACTTACTTCATAGTTTCCGTGAATTATATTCAACACATCACCCCCCTCATAATCAACCAAAGAATATATCCTCTTCAGTTTATCAAACAGACTCATTGATTTCCTAACACAAATATCAGATAGGTTTGTCTTCATAATTATCTCTGAACTGTAATCAAAAGTCACATTCTTAAATCGGTTTTTTATTTTTTCAGCTTGCCTCCTTATAGCCATAACAACCGCAGAATGTTTTATCTTTTTATTCAACTCATTTTCTATCTCTGGAATCAATTTCTCAGCTAGGTTCCCATAACTCACAATACCTTCTTCTATTGCCTCATATAATATTGGCCTTGAAGTTATTATTTTCGCTACAACATGTGATATAGTTGGCATTTTTACAAATTGTTAATATATTAACAGAAAGTTTATATACCTTATAAACATTACGCTTCTTGGGGGAAATGAATATCTCAATAGTAGGTTATGGAAGAATGGGTAAGATAGTAGAGTCCCTTGCCCTAAAAGAAGGATTAAAAGTAAAATCAACAATAGACCCTATTGCAAAGGAATCAACCCATAAAGAAATTAATGAAAGTTCTCTAAAAGATGTTGATGTATGTATAGAGTTCTCTTCACCTGAAGTAGTAATAGACAACATAAAAAAGATATCAAACCTTGGAGTAAACCATGTCTTAGCAACTACGGGATGGTATGATGAGATTGAAGAAGCAAAAAAGATTATAGAAAAGGCAGGTACAGGTTTTATCTATTCATCAAATTTCTCAATAGGCGTAAATATATTTTTTAGAATAATCGAAAACGCTGCAAAGATAATAAACAAATTTGATGAATATGATATATTTGGTTATGAACTACATCATAACAGAAAAAAAGACAGTCCATCCGGAACAGCAAAGTTTATTGAAAAAATATTACTAGAAAATATTAAAAGAAAAAAAAGTGTTGTAGAAGAGAAATTAGATAGGAGGATTAATTCAGAAGAAATACACTTTGCCTCTGTTAGAGGAGGTGAAATCCCAGGAGTTCATGTGGTTGGTTTTGATTCAAAAGCAGACACAATAGAACTAAAACATACAGCGAGAAACAGAGAAGGGTTTGCTCTTGGTTCACTCATAGCTGCTAAGTGGATTAAAGGAAAAAAAGGTTTTTTTACGATGGATGATTTAATGAAAGATATAATCTTAGAAAAAGGTGGTAAAAATGTTTAGAGGTGTTTTTACAGCAATTATAACTCCATTTAAGGAAGATGAAAGTGTAGATGAAGAAGCCCTAAAAAAATTAATTGACTTTAATATAGAAAACGGTGTGAGTGGGATAGTACCTTGTGGAACAACAGGAGAAAGCCCAACTTTAAGCCATGAAGAACACGACAGGGTAATAGAACTAACAGTAAGACATGTCAATAAAAGGGTTCCTGTAATAGCGGGAACAGGAAGCAACTCAACAAAAGAAGCTATAAGACTAACAAAACACGCGGAAGAAATTGGAGCAGATGCCTGTTTACTAGTTAACCCATACTACAACAAACCAACACAAGAAGGATTATATAGACACTTCAAGGCAATCGCAGATTCTGTTAATTTTCCTTGCATAGTTTATAACATAAAAGGAAGAACAGGGGTTAACGTAGAAACACCAACATTAATGAGACTCGCAAGAGATTGTAAAAATATTGTAGGGGTGAAAGAAGCCTCTGGTGATTTAAACCAAATAAAAGAGGTTATTGCAAAAAGACCAGAAGGCTTTTCTGTATTGAGTGGAGATGACAACCTAACACTAGAGATAATCAAAGCTGGGGGAGATGGTGTAATTTCAGTTGCAAGCAACATAGTGCCAGCTAAGATGTCAGCAATGGTTAAATCAGCTTTAAATAAGAATTTTGAGGAAGCAGAAAAACTAAATAATGAACTGGCTCCACTATTTGAAGCAGAATTCATTGAAACGAATCCAATACCAATAAAGTACATGATGTCACTAAAAGGAATGTGCAAAGAAGTCTATAGGTTACCAATGTGTGAATTAAGGCCAGAGAACAAAGAAAAGGTAAAAGAAGTTCTAGAACAGATGGGGATTCTATCCTGACTCTTGGAATTGCTAAAAGAAAAGGAAAAAGAAATCAAAGAATTGCAAGACTTCTAAAAAAAGAATAAAAGCAAAAAAGTTCACAAATCTTTTAAGAACTACTTTAATGTAATGTGGGAAATTGCTAAAGAGTAAATATAAAAATTAAAAAAATTTAAAAATAAGTGGATTAGATAATATTTAATCCAAAAACTTATGAGGGCGATAGAATGTCAGAAGAAAAAACAATACAAAGTATAGGTCATGAATCTAGGAGAATAAAACCATCAGAAGAATTCAAAAAGAAAGCATACATAAAAAGTGAAGAGGAATACAGAAAATTATATGAAGAGTCTATAAAAGACCCACCTAAATTCTGGGCTAAAAGAGCTGAAGAGCTAGATTGGTTTAAGAAGTGGGATACCGTATTTGAATGGGACAAAGAACAAGTAAGATTCAGCTGGTTTAAAGGAGGAAAAATAAATGTTTCCTATAATTGCCTAGACAGGCATTTGAAAAGATATGGAGACAAAATCGCAATTATTTGGCAAGGCGAACCAGAAGAAGATGTCAGAAAGATTACATACAAAGAGCTTTATAAAGAAGTATGCAGATTCGCAAATGTTCTAAAAAAGAAAGGAATCAAAAAGGGAGATAGGGTATGCATGTATATGCCAATGGTACCCGAGCTACCAATAGCAATGTTAGCATGTGCAAGAATAGGAGCTATCCATAGTATTGTCTTTGGGGGATTTAGTGCAAAATCATTAAAGGAAAGAATACTTGACAGCAAATGCAAGTTATTGATAACAGCTGATGGTGAATTAAGAAGAGGAAAGATAATTCCTCTAAAAGACACAGCAGATGAAGCATTAGGTGGGTGTGATTGTATTGAATCAGTAATCGTAGTAAGGAGGGCAAAAAATAAGATAACCATGAAAGGAGGAAGAGACAGCTATTGGGAGGATGAAATAAATGCAGAAGACATAACAGACGAATGTGACGCAGAAGAGATGGATGCAGAGGATCCATTATTTATACTCTATACAAGTGGAACAACAGGCAAACCAAAAGGGGTTCTACACACAACAGGGGGATACTTACTATATGTAAATCAGACATTTAAGTACATATTCGACTACCATCCTGAAGATATATACTGGTGTACAGCAGATATTGGCTGGATAACAGGTCACAGCTATATTGTAGATGGCCCATTATCAAACGGAGCAACAACATTAATCTTTGAGGGTGTCCCAACATACCCTGAGCCAGATAGATTCTGGAAGATTGTTGAAAAATTTAAGGTTAATATATTCTATACTGCACCAACAGCAATAAGAGCAATAGCAGGATTTGGCAGTGAACTGCCAAAAAAACATGACCTAAGCTCCCTTAGATTGCTTGGTTCTGTGGGAGAGCCAATCAATCCAGAAGCTTGGATGTGGTACTATGAGAACATTGGAAACAAAAGATGTCCGATAGTAGATACATGGTGGCAAACAGAAACAGGTGGTATTTTGATTACCCCCTTACCAGGAGCAATGACGCTTAAGCCTGGTTCTGCTAACAAGCCGTTCTTTGGAATAGAGCCAGCTATACTAAGAGAAGATGGTTCTGAGGCAGATATAAATGAAGGTGGATATCTAGTAATAAAAAAACCATGGCCTGGACTAATGAGAACTGTTTATGGCAACCATCAACGCTTTATAGATACTTACTGGAAAAGGTTTCCAGGATATTATTTAACAGGAGATGGAGCAAAAAAGGATGAAGATGGTGACTATTGGCTAATGGGAAGAATAGATGATGTCATTAATGTTTCAGGACATAGAATAGGAACAGCTGAAGTAGAATCAGCACTAGTAAGCCACCCAGGTGTTGTAGAAGCGGCTATTGTACCAATCCCGCATGATATCAAAGGACAAGCGCTATATGCGTTTGTAACCCTCAGGAAAGGCATTGAAAAATCTGAAGAACTTATGGAAGAGCTAAAGAAACATGTAGCCAAAGAAATAGGGCCAATAGCAAAACCAGAGAAGATACAGTTTGCAGATGCATTACCAAAAACAAGGTCAGGCAAGATTATGAGAAGAATCCTAAAAGCAATAGCTGCTGGAAAAGAGGATGTGGGTGATACAACAACATTAGCAGACCCTTCTGTTGTTAAGCAACTAATAGAAGGAAGGAAATAAGGGTTACAAATAACCCTTCCTCTTTAGATTTTCTTCTATTCTACTTTTAACATCACCAACCTTGGCGTTGAATTTGTTACCTGTTATCATCTCAAATAACATTATATACCTTCTACTCAACTCAACAACAAGTTCTACAGGTGCTTCTGGTAACACCTTGTCCTTGTATGGATCGCACCTCTCCTTAAACCATAATCTAAGAAACTCTTTATCAATATTCTCAGGCTCCTCCCCCTTGGCAAATCTTTCTTCATAGCTATCCTTTATCCAAAACCTAGATGAATCAGGAGTGTGTATCTCATCTATAAGATATATCTCTCCATTTTCATCATAACCAAACTCATATTTTGTGTCCACTAGAATGAGTCCATTCCTTGCCGCAATTTTTGTGCCCCTTTCAAACAATTTTAGAGCCTTATCAGCAACAAAATCCCATTGTTCTTTTGTCATCAAACCCCTTTTTATAATCTCGTCTGGTGAAGTCTTCTCATCATGCTCTTCTGATTTGGTAGTAGGGGTTATAATAGGTTTTTCAAACTTCTGGTTCTTTTTAAGTCCTTCTGGCAAAATATTACCACAAAAATTTCTTTGCCCCTTTTGGTAGGCTGTCCATGCCGAAGTGCTTGTAACTCCGGTAATATAACCCCTTACAACAACTTCAACTGGAAATACCTTCAACCTTTTACAAACAATCACATTCAGGTCAGGCACATCAACTACATGATTTGCTATAATATCTTTTGTTTGCTCAAACCAATAAGCAGATGTTTGTGTTAAGACTTGGCCCTTGAATGGAACATGGGCAAGAATCCTATCAAAAGCAGATTGCCTATCTGTAGCAATCAAAAAAAGCTTATCATCCCTCAAGTAGATATCCCTCACCTTGCCACTACGTTTTTCGCCTAATCCTTCAAAATCAGTTTCCTTCAACGCAAACTTAATCTGTTCTCGTATTTCATCCTTGCTAAGCATTTTTCACCTCCTCATCACTACTAATAACCTTATCCTTAATCTTTTTTCTATACTCATAAAGTTGTTTCTCATAAGCACCATTAGAATTCAATATTTCAATCGCAGCCAAGGCAGCATTTACTCCATTATTTAAACCTACCCAAAGCCCATGGGTAGTATGCCTTAATACATTCAAAGCTGCTTCCGCCTTAATATCGCCTTCATCCATTACAGGACAATATATAACAAGGGGGTCCTTCTCAGGCACAGACTCATCCAAACTTACAAACTCAATATTAACAGCATCCTTTTCCACAGATTCAGACTCCCTATACTTTATATCAAATTCCTCTAGCAAACTCTTTGCTTTCTCTAAAGCCCTATTATGTGTCTCAGAAACAAGATTAATCTCAACATAACTCCTCGTAAGCTTTATTGCATTTCTAACAGCCATCTCCGCCTGATTAACTCCCACACCCAAAACAGGAACACCTGGAGGCATTTGCATTATAGAGAGTAAGGCATCCAGGCCTTGATAATTATTCGAAACAGGAATGCCTATTACTGGCTTTATTGTTCTAGAAGCTATAACGCCTGGCAAGGCTGCAGATAATCCAGCTCCTGCAATTATAAGATCTGCATCTGTATTTATAATTTCATTCAATTCATCAGGAGTTTTATGTGCAGAGGCTATTCTCAACTCCACATCAATATTACCACTCTTTAACCCCCTAACTACCCTCTTATACACCTCTTCATCCGATTTAGAGCCAAACACAACAAGTACCTTCACCATTAGACCACCCAAAAAAATATAAGAACAGTTAGTTTAAATAATTTTCGTGTTTGTAAAGTAAAGTTATTAAGTATACAATTCACAAGGAATAGCATTAATCCCTCTATGAAATCTTTTATTATTAAACCATCTTTGGTATTCTTTTATTTTACCATCAAGCCATTCAGGAAATTT
>Ga0190359_1000770_pt1 | contig 21288 bp, 19 predicted proteins | sample 48721823_MG_FD_161269 | JGI IMG/M metagenome (GOLD analysis project Ga0190359, IMG submission 161269) | Hydrothermal vent microbial mat bacterial communities from Southern Trench, Guaymas Basin, Mexico - 4872-18-2-3_MG | ecosystem: Environmental > Aquatic > Marine > Hydrothermal vents >... | reverse complement strand
AAAATTTACGTCTTGCTGTCAGCCGCTCGCACAGAGATCCAAAGACAGACAAATTTATTGAAATGCTTTCTGTTCAGAAGGAAATACCTTCAGGAAGTGTGGGCAGGAAGTTGGCTATGGTCATCAATGGCGAGGCAGATATATATGTGCACCCTTCCAGAGGTACAAAACTATGGGATACCTGTGCCTGTGACGTTATTGCTTCCGAGGCTGGGGGAGTTCTCCTTTCAGGAACTGGGGAACCGATAAGCTATCTCAGACCATCCGGAGATGTTGAAAACCATTATGGCTTGCTGGTATGTCCGACCAGCATCTTAGATAAAGTGGTCTGGGCATCAAGGAAGGTGTGGGGGTTGGAGTAACGGCATAGACCGTTTTAAGTGAGCTAAAGTTATAATTGGCTAAATTAACTCAACAAACTCAATGTACACAACAAACAAACGTTTATTAACATTGCTCATAAAACTCTACAATGGCCTTGGTAAGGGCATCCACGGTATATTCATCGGGTACTATATCTACCTTTAGTGCTTTTTCGACTGCCCTTTGAGCAGTAATTGGTCCAATACAGGCAACCTTTGCCTTTAAAATCTCTTTAAAGATCGATCTGCCTTTTAACAGGGCCAAAAAATTATCAACGGTTGAGGGACTGGTAAAGGTAATCATATCTATTGCACTGTCTTTAAATAATGTACTTAATTGATCCTGACTGTATTCTGGCTTCACTGTCTGATATGCCTCAGCAACATCTACTATCGCTCCCATCTCAGTGAGCTTTTTGGGAATATAGTCTCTTGCTATTACAGGCCTTGGTAGAAGAACCCTCTTACCATTAAGCAAGGATCCCTTTAATCCCTCCACAACGCCCTCTGCCCAATACTTATCAGGAATAAGATCAGGATTAATTCCCATATCCATTAAAGCTGCTGCGGTTCCTGCCCCTATAGCGCCAATTTTAATGCCTTGGAGATCCCTTGTATCTTTTTTTACAAAATGCAATCGTTTAAAAAAGTATTTCACTCCATTAACACTGGTAAATAGTATCCAGTCATACCTTGAAAGATTCTTTATTGTTTTATCAAGTTCCTTCCAGCTTGCAGGGGGTATTATGTTAATAGTCGGAAATAATAAACAGTCGGCGCCCAACTCAGATAAAGTCCTGACAAAGCCTGTTGCCTGATCCTGAGGCCGTGTAACCAGAATTTCTTTCCCAAATAATGGACGGGATTCAAACCAATTGAGATACTCACTCATATTTACTACGTTACCAACCACAATTATTCCGGGTGCTCCAAGATCTGCATCTTTCACCTTTTGATCAATATTGGCAAGTGTTCCAATTACTGTCCTCTGATTAGGCATGGTGCCACTGCCAACAACTGCCGCTGGAGTACTTGGTGATTTACCCAAAGCTGTCAACTTTTTTACTATTCTGTCTAAATTTGCAATCCCCATAAGAAATACCAGGGTGCCAGATGATTGGGCTAAGGCATTCCAGTCGATATTAGACTCTTCCTTAGCAGGGTCCTCGTGCCCGGTTATAAAAGACACAGTAGATGCCAAATTTCTGTGCGTTAAGGGTATGCCAGCATAAGCAGGCGCTGCAACTGCCGATGTTACTCCAGGGACTATCTCAAATTTTATGCCCGCCTTAGAAAGCTCCATGGCTTCCTCACCGCCTCTTCCAAAAATAAAAGGATCGCCTCCTTTTAATCTTGCTACTGTTAAGCCCTTTTTGGCGCTTGTAATTAAAAGATTATTTATATCTTTTTGTGGGATCGTATGGTGGCCGCTTTTTTTACCCACGTATATAACCTCCGCATCTTTATGCGCAAGAGATAAAAGTGATTCGTTAACAAGGTAATCGTATACAATTATATCAGCCTTTTTAAGGCATTCCCTGCCTTTTAAAGTAATAAGATCAGGGTCGCCCGGCCCGGCGCCAATAAGGTAAACTTTTCCTTTAGATTTCTCTTTCAATTTACTTTTTCGCCACAAATTATCACCAATTATCACGAATAATTATTTAACAATCCTTTTATACAAAATATTATTTTCATTTGTGTCAATTCGTGTCAATTCGTGGCTGAGATGGGGCTATAAACTTCTTCCATATATTTTTTCCAAAATTTTTCCTGCCCCTGCATCTAAAAGCATATGTGCAAGTGCTGCTCCAAGTTCTTTGGCCTTTTCAGGCTTGCCAATAACTGTATCCCTAAAATAAGCGCCACCATCAAGGTCAGCCACCAAGCCATCTAACAACAGGGAGTTATCCTTTAACCTTGCAAAACCAGCAATAGGGACCTGACAACCACCTTGAAGCTCCATCAGAAAGGACCTTTCAGCTTCCACTGCCACCCTTGTTGCATAGTGATCCAGAAATTTTAACATATTTATTGTTTCCTGATCATCCAGACGGAATTCAAGGCCCAGAGTGCCCTGCCCTACTGCAGGCACCATAAAATCAAGTGAAAGCGGCTGTGTTACTTTATCCGTAAAACCTATTCTTTTTAAACCGGCTGCGGCAACAACAATCGCCTGAATATCAGCGCTCTCTAATTTCCTGATCCTGGTGTCCAGGTTTCCTCGTAAAGGAATAATTTTTAGATCTGATCGATAATGGAGAATCTGGGCAGAACGTCTTAAACTGCTTGTACCTATGCAAGATCCCACTGGTAGATCTTTAAGTGATATATTATCCTTAGACAGCATCACATCATGTGGGTCTTCCCTCTCAGGAATAATTCCTATGCACAAAGTATCTGGAAGCTCCGCAGGAACATCCTTCAGGCTATGTACAGCAACATCTATCTCTCTTCTGTTAAGGGACTCCTCTATCTCTTTTACAAATAACCCCTTTCCGCCGACAGCACTTAATGGTCTGTTAATGATCCTATCACCGTTTGTTGTTATCTTAATTAAATCAACCTTGATATCAGTATAGCGAGCGGTGATTCTATCGATTACCCATTTAGCTTGAGCAAGGGCCAGTTTGCTGGCCCGGGTACCTATTTTTATAGTCATTATTTAAGTGCCTAAAGTGAGCTAAAGTGAGCTAAAGTGCCTAAAATTTAACCTGTCGTAAGCCTGCCCGCCGGACGGCGGGAGGGTCTGGCGGGTAAAAGTGAGCTAAAATTTAGGGCTTTTCTTTGAGAGTAAGAATCGTGCTATATCGAGGTCCCGGGGTGTAGTTACTTTTATATTATTCTCCTCGCCTTCAATTATCTTGACCGGAATACCCATTTTTTCAATCAGAAAAGCATCATCTGTCGCCTCTTCCCAACCATCTTTAATAGCCTTCTGATGGGCCAAATTGATATCCTCGAATCTAAAGATCTGGGGTGTCTGAATCAACCATAATTGACTTCGATCAACGGATCGTAAAACCATGCTCTGATCGTCTAATTCTTTTACTGTTTCTTTGACAGGAAGACCAGTAATCACTGCCCTAAATTTTTTTGCTGCCTTAATCACCTTCTCAATTAGTTCAGTTGTAACTAAAGGTCTGACACCATCATGGATAAGCGCCCACCTACACAAATCGTCAACCGCCTCAAGCCCTTTCCTTACAGAATCCTGCCTTCTTTTTCCTCCAACAATAACGTTAAAAACCTTATTCAGTTTATATCTATCCACTATCTCCCGGCTGCAATAATCCACATCATCTTTAGACACCACAACTACTATCTTGTCAACCAGATTGCATTGCTGAAAATGACTCAGGGTAACTGCTAAAATTGGCTTTCCGCATAGATCGATAAATTGCTTTGGCTTATTAGAACCCATCCTGGCGCCAATGCCTGCAGCAGGAATAATTGCCATTACCTGGTACATTTCCATTTTCTTACCAATGTCAGTTATGATGTGTTGTTTGGATCTAAAAACAAAAATCCGAAATCCGAATACCCCGATTGAGGGGAACAAATATCAAAATTCAAATGATCAAAACTATCGATAAGGGAATAATACTCATAATCGGGGACGTTTTGAACATTTGAGAATTCGTAGTTAGAATTTGTTTCGGATTTCGGATTTCGAGTTTCGGATTTTATAACTGAATGTCAGGACCAAATTCCTATACTTATCTATCCGTGTATATCTGAGGTTTGAGGAGCTAAGCCTTTGATATCCTTCTTGTTTCTTTTTTTAGTCTATTTATCTTCCTCCTCAATATATGAACCATCCGCTTATCTCTTGACTTCCTTGCTTCCTTCCTTTTAGCCTTGAGTTCTATAATCTTTGTTTTGATTTCTTTAATAGTGGTAGCTTCCTTTCCAATCTTTTCCTTCGGAGTCTTTTCTTCTTTAATCCCCTTTGCGTCTTTAATTGCCGCTAATAACTCGGACTTCTTCATTGCATGAACACCAACCAAATCAGTGGTTTCAGCAGCTACCTCTTTTAACTCCTTAACGGTCATTCGATCTAAATCTTTTCCTTTTTTTTTCTTTTCTTCCTTTTTTTTCTCTGTATCCATGATTATTCCCCAAGTATTATACGTGGTTAGTTGTATGTTGTCCGTTGTTGGCGCTTGGTTTATTTGTATCCGTAACAGGTACTAATCATTTAGAAATGCAGAAACAACTATCTGCTGGCAATCCCGGTTTATCGGGACTGACATTATTCTTTACTTACTCTTTTTTAAAAAATGGTTTAAATAGATCGATTGGAATCGGAAACAGTGTGGTTGAATTGTTCTCGGCTGAAACCTCCCTCAGGGTTTGAAGATATCGTAACTGAAGGGCATAGGGAAAATCTTGAATAGTGTTGGCAGCCTCAGCCAATTTAGCAGCAGCCTGAGATTCACCTTGTGCATTAATAACCTTTGCCCTTCTCTCTCTTTCAGCCTCTGCTTGCTTGGCCATGGCTCGCTGCATCTCGGTAGGAAGATCAATGTGCTTTACCTCTACATTAGAGACCTTGATCCCCCAGGGATCAGTGTGTTTATCAAGTATTTCCTGCAATCTGGCATTTATCCTGTCCCTCTCTGATAAAAGCGCATCAAGTTCAACCTGTCCGCAAACGCTTCTCAAGGTTGTCTGGGCAAGCTGGGAGGTAGCAAACAGGTAATTTTCTACCTCAATAACAGCATTGCTTGGATCCATGACCCTAAAATAGATAACAGCATTCACCTTAATGGAAACATTATCCTTTGTAATCACGTCCTGGGGAGGAACATCCATGGCCACAAGGCGAAGACTAATCCTAATCAACTTATCAATAATTGGGATAATGATAACAAGCCCTGGGCCTTTTGGTCTCTTTAATACCCTTCCTAACCTAAAAACAACTCCCCTCTCATACTCTCTCAGGACTTTAACTGCTGCGCTCAGAAAGAGTATAAGCAATATTATTGCAAGAATATAAAACATAATAATCTCCCTCCTTTAATTGATTATTGACAATTGATAACCTTTATACACAGGAATCTTCAATCTTCAATTGATACCTTCTCAACTATCAACTCAAGCCCCTTTGAGCCTATAATCCGCACCTTTTCCCCTTGCTCAGCAACCTCTGTGCTGGTAGCTTTCCAGTATTCCCCGTGAGCAAAGATTAACCCAACAGGGTCAATTTTTTCCTCTACAACACCTGTCTGGCCTATTAATCCTTCCATCCCACTTGTTGGCTTTCCCTTATATGCCCTAAATGCCAGGAATGCAATTATAACAAAAAAACCACCTATCATAACAATAGTAGGCATCATGAGGTTTAAGGATACTCTAATGTTTTCAAAAAGCATTATCGAGCCAAGGGTTAGAGAAATGAGACCGGCCACAGATAAGAGGCCATAACTTGAAACCTTTATTTCTGCTATAAAGAACACAATAGCCAGGGCAATAAGGAGAAGTCCTGCATAATTTACCGGCAATGTCTGAAAGGCAAAGAAGGCCAATATGAGTGAAATAGCGCCTATAACGCCCGGAAATATTGCGCCAGGATGTGACAGCTCAAAATAAAGGCCTGCCATTCCAATCATCATAAGGATATAGGCTATATTTGGATTGCTGATAGTATTAAGCACCCTATCCCTCCATCCCGGGGCAACATAGATCAATTTCAGTCCCTTGGTCTCTAATGTTACTTTGCCTTTATTCAGCGCTATCTCTCTGCCATCTAAAAGCGCTAAAAGATCATCCATATCCCTTGCCACAAGATCAACTACCTTTTTTTTAACCGCTACATCTGCTGTTATGCTAACACTTTCCCTGATAGCCTTCTCAACCCAGTCCTGATTCCTCCCCCTGTCTTTCGCAATACTCCTGACATACGCAACCATATCATTGACTACCTTCTTAGACATGGTCTTATTAATCTCTTTGCCATCAGCGCTGACAGGGTGGGCCGCACCTATGTTTGTTTGAGGTGCCATAGCTGCAATATGGGCCGCTACTGTAATCATAACCCCTGCTGAGGCAGCTCGCGCGCCCCTTGGTGCCACATAAACCACAACCGGGACAGAGGAATTCAATATAGACTTCACAATGCTCCTCATAGAGGAATCAAGCCCACCTGGCGTATCAAGTCTAATAATGACTAACATGTGTTTGCTGACCTCAGCGCGCTTCAGACCCTTTATTACAAATTGGGCTGTGCCAGGATTAATAGTGCCGTCAAGTTCAATCACCATGGCGCTATTTTTCTCGGCAGGGACATTATGGATAAAGAGCGCCATTGTGAAGACAGTAAGAATGATGATAAAAAAAGATTTTTTCATTTTTTGTTAATCTCTTAACTCCCTGGGGTCTTTTAGCCCTAACCTTTTCATAATTTCTTGCATATCCTCCCAAACAGCCTTTTTAGCCTGAGGATACCTTAATAGATATGCTGGATGATAGGTAGGCATTAAAGGAATACCGCGAAATGACTGCCACTGACCCCTCTCCCTTGTTATCTTAAAATCTTCACGTACAAGGCTCTGAGCAGATATTCTGCCAATAGCACAGATGATCTCTGGTTGAATTAAAGAAAGTTGTGCCTCTAAAAAAGGAAGACACATCTCTATCTCATCTCGCTCTGGGTCTCTATTACGTGGAGGATGACACTTAACTATATTACAGATATAGACCTCATCTCTCGTCAAACCCATAGCCTTTATAATATTTGTAAGAAGTTTACCTGCCTGGCCTACAAAGGGTCTGCCTGTTAAATCTTCCTCCATTCCAGGCGCCTCGCCAACAAAGACGAGTCTGGCATTTGGCGGTCCCTCACCAAAGACAATGTTTTTTCTTTCTTTACTCAGTCTGCACCTATCGCAATTATTAATAAAATTTTCTAATTCCTCAAGACTATTACAGGAAAAGTTTTCTTTTAAGGGCTCTATATCCAATTGAGGACCCTTTCTGAGATACTGTAGACTATGAGTAGATAGAATTGGGGCATCAAGTCCAATTTCCTTACTATTTATCAACTGTTCTTTTACCTGACCTAGCAAATCTATTAACTCGTCTCTTGCATCCATTCCGTTTATAGGTACTTTATCCGGTCAAGTATTTTATCTGCTACCTCATCCTTTGACGTCAGAGGGACTACTTCCTCGTTTCCTTTTCTATCAATCATTCTAACCTCATTTGTCTCCGCTGCAAATCCCCTATCATCTTTTGAGACATCGTTAAGGACAATTAAATCCAGGTTTTTCTTTTTTATCTTACCAAGCGCATTTGCTATATGATCAGTAGTCTCTGCAGCAAAACCAACCAGGGTAATATCTCCTTTATTTCTACCAAGCTCTTCCAGAATATCTGGTGTAGGTATCATCTCTACTATTGTTTTTCCTGCTTTTTTTTTCCACTTTTCCTTGGCCTTGTTCAGGGGTTTGTAATCACTTACAGCTGCCGCTTTGATAATCACATCCTTTCCCTTATAGTGATCCATGACCGCCCCTCTCATCTCTTCAGCTGTCTCAACATTAGCCATGTGTATCCCCTTAGGAGGGTCAAGATGTGTTGGTCCACTTATCAGTGTAACGTCCGCTCCTCTTCTTCGCGCAGCCCTTGCTATAGCATAGCCCATCTTGCCGGTAGATCGGTTGGTTATCATCCGCACCGGATCAATAAATTCGATTGTTGGGCCCGCAGTAATTAGCACCTTTAAACCCTGCAAATCCTTATTGGCAAGCAAACATTGTATCTCTTCCGCAATAGCCAATGGATCAGGAAACCTGCCCAATCCAACAGCGCCACTGGCTAACATACCCTCTTCTGGTTCCATTACTATAAATCCTCTCTCTTTCAAGATCAGGATATTGGACTGAACTATGCTATTTTTAAACATTTCTTTATCCATAGCAGGGCAGATAAGTATCTTAGCGGTGGCAGCCAGTATGAGGGTGGAAAGGAAATCATCTCCGATTCCATGGGCAATCTTTCCTATAAAATTTGCCGTAGCTGGTGCAATTACTATACAATCGCTCTCCTGCCCTAATGATACATGATCAATCGAGGTTCCAGGCTGCGAAAACATATCCTCTATTACCCTATTTCCAGAGAGCGTTTCAAATGTGAGAGGGGTTACAAACCATGTGGCATTTTTGGTCATTGCCACTTTTACTATTGCGCCAGCCTTCTTTAAATGCCTTACCAACTCAGCAGATTTATAAACTGCTATACTTCCTGTTATACCAAGTACTATTTTCTTACCATTGATATTGGACATGGAAAAATTTTCTTCTGCTCCTCAAAAATCATTTTACATCAACATTTTGACACTCACATAAACACTACATCTATTTAACGGGAAAATATATGTTTTGGCAACAAAAAACTAAAGATGTATTGTTCTTGTATAGTACTTTTAAGAAATTAGATCCTCTTTTTGGGTGGCGAAATGAAGCGCATTGGCAGTCTTATCATAGGCAGGACATAATGGTTGAATTATCTGTTTAAAAGAACAAAGAGATCATTTTTTTTAATGCCATGAAATCTTATTTTTTTAAGTCTTGATCTATGGCCAGATAAAATCTCGATTTTTTCTTTCGCAACCTTGACGCATTTAGACAACAAAACTATCAAATCTCTATTTGCTGATCCATTAACAGGGGCAGATTTCACCTTTACCTTCAAGATGTCTCCTTCAAAACCAACTATCTTATTTATCGAAGAACGCGGCACAACTTTAATGGTAACAACTGGATCATTCATTATCTCGCACCAAGTTGCGCTGCGAACTGGAGTAGGCTGTTAACCGCAAAGGTTTGAAGAAAAATAATTGCCAAAATAACAAAAATGGGTGAAAAATCGAAACCAGCAAAATTTATTGGCAACCTTCTTCTAATAGCATAGAGCACAGGTTCAGTTACAGTATATAAAAATCTCACAATTGTATTGTATGGATCAGGGTTCACCCAGGAGATTATAGCCCTGCCAATGATAATCCACATATAGATAGTTAAACCTATGTTCAATATTTTTGCTACGGCTATGAGAAAATTAGCTAAAATAAACAATTTTTGTCTCCAGATATGTTAACCCTTGTAAATATTCAGCCACGAACCCGCCCGCCTCGCCTTACGGCCTCGCATGGCGGGCAGGTGCACACAAATACACACAAATGAAAATGAGATTCTATTGGCTTGCGTTTAACAATTATCTTGAATTTGTTGAAAGAAGAACTTGCATATAAAGAATTCTTAAATAATTCTTCGTGATAATTTATGGCTAAATAGTAACTAAACCTTTTACGTAACTTATTGGGTTCAAAGTATTATTTGTATTTTTCAATTAAATATATACAAACAAAAAAAGGCATTAAAAAATAATGGTAGAGGGTGAAGATGTTAGAGCAGGTCATAAGCCGGGTTCTGTTTCCCGTATTGGTTACCCTTTACGGGACAATGGTCATTCATCTATTCCCATTATTGCTAATGGGATAAAGCAACCCACCCAGGGACTCGGACGGGTAGCCCTCAAACGTCCCTCTATTTGGTCTTGCTCCGGGTGGGGTTTGCCAAGCCTCCGATGTCACCACCAGAGCGGTGAGCTCTTACCTCGCCTTTTCACCCTTACCCCGCGCCCAGTCCTAAGTGATTTTGGCGGATATTGAATGCCGACCTCGAAAATGAGAACTGGATGAGGGGCGGTATATTTTCTGTGGCACTTTCCTTCCCGTCACCGGGACTCCGTGTTACGGAGCACCCTACCCTGTGGAGCCCGGACTTTCCTCTCTTCGTAGGAGTCACGTTTTGGGATAACCCCTATCGAACAGCGACCATTTGCCCTGCTCTAACACCACTACACTTTCTATTTTCGATTGCCCGTTGGTCTAAAATCTACAATCTCTAAACTTCTCTATGTTCTTCCCAATAAATAATCCTATTGCAATTTGGGCAACTTTGTATTGAGCCTCCCTTAATTAACTCGTTGTATTGTTGAGGTGGAATACCTAAGTTACACCCCTGACAAATGGTGTTTATTACCTGAGTTACTACCCTGCCTCTCAAATTTTTTCTTAATCTATTATACCTTTCCAATAGATTCTTATCAACCTTTTGGCACAATTCAGCCCTTTTTCCATTAAGAGATTGCGCCTCATTATCAAGATCCCTCATTCTCTGCAAAAATTCATCTTGTTTGTTTTCAAATTCTTGTTGAGATTCCTTCAATCTACCATTATTATCAGCGCATTCCTTTTCCTGAATCTCAATATCCTCCATACATTTTATCACTGCCTCTTCTTTTTTGAAAATAAGTTCTTTTTGCTCTTCAATCTCTTTCAAGATTGCCTGGTATTCCTTGTTCGACTTGACATCGTTAAGCCTTAACTTGCTTTTTTGAAACTTACTCTCTATCGCTTCCAGGTCTCTCTCAACTGTCCTCCTCACTTTTTTCAGCTCCTCAATGGTAGATAAATCTTGCTCTATGGCATTGCTTAAAAGATCAAGATTCTCTTTTAATCTCTCTATCTCTTTTGGAGTTTTTTCTTTCTCCCTTGTTATCTCATCAAATCGAATATCAATTGACTGTATCATCAAGAGCGCCTCAAGTTCTCTATCCAATTTCACACCTTTTTCAGTAGGTAGCCAAAAAAATGAGAGGGTGTCCTATTTTTAAAAGGCACCCTCGTTTCCTTAAGACAAACGTATTATACGACACCCAACAAAATTCAAGCATCTTTTACTGTCTGATGGGCCCACCTGGTCTCGAACCAGGGACCTACCGGTTATGAGCCGGTGGCTCTGCCAGCTGAGCTATGGGCCCTTTTTTGGTTATGGTAACTGAATTACAATTTATATGTCAAGGAAAATAAAAATTTTAGGGGCCTTAATTAAAATTCAGTAAAGCTCTCTAACACTTTCCTTCTTCTCGGGTGCCTTAGTTTCCTCAGCGCCTTAGCCTCTATCTGCCGTATCCGTTCTCGCGTAACATTAAACTCTCTGCCTACCTCCTCGAGAGTGTGATCGGCCTTTTCACCTACACCGAATCTTTTTCTTAATACCTTCTCTTCTCTTGGAGTCAGGGTAGTCATAATCTTCCTCGTCTGCTCACTTAAGTCAAATTTTGTAACTGCCTCAGCTGGAGACATTATCTTCTTATCTTCTATAAAATCGCCTAAATGGCTATCCTCTTCTTCACCTATGGGTGTTTCTAACGAAATGGGCTCTTTGGCTATCTTTAAAACCTTCCTTACCTTTTCCAGCGGGAATCCCATCCTCTCTGCAATCTCCTCAGGGGTTGGCTCCCTGCCATTCTCTTGAACGAGGGTTCTGGAGATCTTAATAAGCTTGTTAATCGTCTCTATCATATGAACTGGTATCCTTATCGTCCTTGCCTGGTCAGCAATAGCCCTTGTTATAGCCTGTCTGATCCACCAGGTAGCATAGGTGCTAAATTTATATCCCCTTTGATATTCAAACTTATCTACCGCTTTCATCAGCCCTATATTCCCTTCCTGGATAAGATCAAGAAATTGAAGACCTCTATTAGTATATTTTTTTGCAATACTAACAACTAATCTAAGATTAGCCTTTATAAGTTCATTCTTAGCAGCCTCTGACTTTCTTAAACTATCATCTATCTCCTTAGATAGTCTTTGCATGTCTTTGAGGGACATAGTCGTCTTGTCCTCTATTGCATCAATGGCATCCCTTGTTTCCTTTATTTTTGCTATAAGAAACAAGAGCTCTTCTTTTGGTAAATTCAAGGCCTTAACCTTCTTGCCGCCCTCCTCATTTTTTGAAAATTCCTCCAGACATTTCTCTAAATAAGAAAATGATTTCCCGCCTACCTTTAGAAAACAATCGGTTAGCGTTTTTTCTAATTCCTCTAAACGTTGAATGATCTCCTTACATATCTGGACCATCTTCTGGATATGATCTTTTTCAAGCTTAAATGACCTCATCATATCGAATATTGCCTGTTGCGTTTTATTAACAGTGGCTTTTAATTTTCTTCTCTGAGCTGGTTCACAGTAATGTTTTAACTTATTCCATGCGATTAAAGTTTCCTTATCCAGGGCATTCATCTTGTTGATGATATCAAGTAAAAAATCCCTCCTTTGACCAATTTGATGGACATTATATTCATCCTCTATATCATTAACAATATCCCTCACTTTTATTTCTCCGGCCCTTAATTCCCCGCCTAACTCTGTGAGATATTCTATGCCAACCCTACATCTAAGAAGGGCATTCAATACTTGATTCTCCCCTGCTTCTATCCTCTTTGCTATCTCTACCTCCCCTTCTCTGCTCAGCAATGAGATAAGACCCATCTCCCGTAAATACATCTTGACAGGATCATAGGCTTTTCCAGTAAAATCTTCCTCAACCTCGTTTAAAGAATGCTTCTCTATTTTGCCTTCTTCGTCTGCCTCCTCTGTCTTTTTAACCTTTTCAATCTGTCCACCGACAGGTTCATTTACTACCTTAATATTCAAATCTTCAAACATCTGTAATAGATCATCAATATCTTCTGATGATATTATGTCATCAGATAGATCCTCATTCAATTCTTTATAGGTAATATAACCCTTATCCTTGCCGATGTTGATCAATCTGCTTAAATTGATATCATCATGTTTTGGCATATAAAACCTCCTGATACTATTTATATGAAAGTGCCTAAAGTGAACTAAATTGCCTAAAGTGCCTAAAATTAAGGTCTTTACTACTCAACCACTGAACAACTTAACCACTCAACTACTTTCATCCTTCGTTATGGCCGAAAATCCATGAGTGTTCATAAAAGAAACTTTACCTTGAATCAAGATCTTGTTTTTTTCTGATCAGACGGTTTACCATTTCCATATCACCCTCAGCCGATGCCTTTCTGATTGATTGAGAAACCTTGACTTTCGCTATCTTTTTTTCAAATTCGCTCACTGCCTGGCTAACAGATTCCTCAGAATAAAAAGGTTGAGACATTAAACTTACTCTAAGCTGTTCTTTTTCTACAGGGCTATCAAGAAATTCCTCAATCCTATCCAGGTTTCCTTCAGAGGGAAATTTTTCCATTATCACCTTGATAATTGCAATGATCTCTGGATCAGACACAATCAATTCCCACTCCTTATCCTTGAAGGTATCAATATTTTCTGGATAATGGAGTAAAAGGTTGAAAAATTGTAAATCAGAGCCGTATTTTCTTGTATTTTGAGTCTCAGAAAATCTGCTTTTAAGATGAGAGGTGTTGGAATGATGTCTTAATTCCTCCCAGATAATAGCCTCATTTATACCTGACTTTTCTGCAAACCTATGCACATATAAAAACCTGGTAGGTCCCTGGCCTAAGTCCATAAATACAGGCAAAACCTCACTCAATGCCTTAATCTGTCCATCAATCCCGTGACCCATATTTGCCAATGTCTGGTCGAGATAAAAATCAAAAATAGGCGCTGCTCTCTTTAAAAGTTTTTTAAAGGTGTCTGAACCGTGTTTATTTACAAAGCTATCCGGGTCTTCACCTTGAGGAAGAACAGCAACCTTTGCGGAAATTCCTTCATTTAAAAATAAGGGGAAACTTTTTAAGGCAGCCCCTCTTCCCGCGTCATCAGGGTCAAATAAAACGACAACATTTTTTGTATATCCTTTTAATCTTCGTATCTGATCGCTTGTAAGCGCAGTTCCTAATGAAGCAACCACATTTGAAATGCCATGCTGTCTAAGAACCAGCATATCCATATACCCTTCTACAATTATTGCCAGGTCCCTTTTCCTGATATCCTCAAATGCGGAATCAAGACCATAGAGAGAATATCCTTTATGGTATATGGGTGTCTCAGGTGTATTAATATATTTAGGCAAGGAATCATCTAAAATTCTGCCGCCAAAACCGATACAATGACGATTAAGGTCAAAGATAGGGAATATTATCCTGCCTCTGAAACGATCGTAATATTCTTCACTGCCTTTTGGAACAAGAAGCCCAGCCTTTGCTGCTCTATCCAGCGAACAATTTTTAGATCTTAGGTAATGGAGCAATCCGTCCCATTTGTTTAATGCATACCCAAGTCTAAATTGTGCGATAGTTTCTTGAGATATATGGCGCCTGGAAAAATAATCTCTGCCAGCTTTTCCGTTAGGAGATTTTAAAAGAATACTATGAAAATACCTTGCTGCCAGGTCAGTTATCTTAAATAATTGCTCCTTTAATTCAACTTTTTTTCTATCAGCGTATAAATCCCTTTTTTGAGGCAAGGGAATATTATAACGCTCAGCCAGATCTTTTAGAGACTGGGAAAAATCAAGGTTGTGATACTCCATCCAAAATGTAAAGACATCACCTCCTCTGCCACACCCAAAACAATGATATATCTGTTTGCTTTGGTTAACCGTGAATGAAGGTGATCTTTCAGAATGAAATGGACAAAGGCCAATATAGTTCTGCCCCCTCTTTTTAAGATCCACATACTGGCCTATCACCTCAACAATATCTGCTGCCTTCTTTACCTCTTCTTTTGCCTCTGAAAAATTTGTCATTTGTCATTTGTCATTTGTCATTTGTCACTGGCCATGGATGTTTCTTTTCTTCCTTACTAATGACAAATGACCAGTTACACATGACAATCGATTACAGTTCAACCAGCGTAATGCCATCATTTCCCCCGTCTCTACCTCCAGGGATAAAATCTTTCACATAACAATTTCCCTTTAAATGTTCTCTAACAGCCTTTTTTAACACCCCTGAACCCATGCCATGGACAATCTTGACTTCAGAATATCCATGAACCATTGCCTGATCTATGATTTTGTCCACAAGGGGAAGGGCCTCAGCAATAGTATATCCTATAAGGTTCAATTCTTTCTTGGTTATAATCGGACTTGACACAGACCATTGTTTTCCACGTATTGTATCTCCTTCCTTTTTAGTAGGCAGATCTGGCTCTGGAATTAACTCAGATGAATCAACCTTAAGCTTTACATTTCCTATCATAATCTGGGCCCTTGAGGGGCCTTCATCAATACCAACAACCCAGCCTCTCTTTCCAGATTTCTTATGAAAAACTTTTTGGCCAACAGTAAGGGGAACATGATTAGCTGAGTTATATTCGAGTGTTATGCCAGATATTGCATCCATGAGATTATGTTTTGCGTTTGTATATTGTTGAGTTGCCTCAGACTGACCTTGTGCTCCTTTTTTCTTTAGGTGTTCTATAGCCTCGCCAAAATTTCTTTTTGCCTCTGCTAAGAGGTTCTCCGCCTTATGCTTCTTTTCAACGAGCATCTCATTTAACTGCGCAATCAATTTTTCTCTTTCTTCCTCTAACATATTTTTTGATAGTTCATATTTTTCTTTTGCGAGTGTGAGGTCCTCTTTCTCTGACTTCACTTCTTCCATCATCTTAACGAGATCTTCCATCACTGAATCAGGCCTTCCTCTTTCTTTGCCCAGATACATGGTAGCCCTATCAATTATTTCATCTCGTATCCCTAAATCTTGGGCTATCTCGATGGCATGGCTTACACCAGGCATGCCGCTTAGTAACTTAAAGGTAGGTTGCCCCTTTTCTTTATCAAATTCCACAGATGCATTTTGGGCCTTTTTGTTAATCAGGCCATATCTTTTTAATCGTTGGTAGTGAGTAGAGATTGCACTAAGTGAACCTTTTTGTGAAAAATAATCCAGCATGGCCATAGCAAGTGATGCACCCTCGTCCGGGTCTGTGCCTGTCCCTAACTCGTCTAAAATTACGAGGGAATTTCTGTCCGCCCGATCTATAATCTCTTTTAAATGCTCCAAACGGGCAGAGAATGTGCTTAACCCTGCTGAGATATCCTGATCATCTCCAATCTCCGCCAGTATGTTATTAAAAACACTCACAGTACTGCCCTCCTTAGCGGGAATATGCATACCTGACTGAGTCATAAGGGTGAGAAGACCAATCGTCTTTAATGCCACAGTCTTGCCACCCCTGTTAGGCCCAGAGATGATAAGAATATTTTTTTTGGAATCTATCTTAATATCAATAGGCACTACAGGCTCCAAACTTCCTTCTTTGTTCCCTTTGCTGGATTCAAGATAAAGAGAAAGTAGTATAGGGTTCAAGGCATCTGAAAGGTAGATCATCTTATCTGTGCTAAGGATAGGGCGTATTGCTTTTATAGCCCTACTAAATTCTGCTCTGGCAAAAAGACCGTCAAACCTTTCCATAATCTCTAAACAACTCACAAGTTCATATGAAAAATCAGACACAAAACCTGTAAGCCTTTTTAAAACCTTTTTTTCCTCCTCCTTTTCCCTATCTGTTAATTCAACTAAATAGTTATTTTCCTCCACCACTGCCACTGGCTCTATAAAGCATGTAGAGTGGGTGCTGGAATAACCGTGAACAATTCCTTTAATAACATTTTTCTTTGCGGTTTTAATAGAAATAACATAGCGGCCATCTCTCACAGAAATAATGTTATCATCGCTCGAGGCAAGGCTGCTTAAAATCTCATTAAGCCTTTTCTCTATTACCATTCTTTGGGATACCCTCTGGGATCTTAGAGAAGATAGTAATGGGCTTGCACGATCTGATATTTTCCCATCTTCAGTTATGGATTTAGCAATCTCCTTTGCGAGGATGTCGCATGCTGGGATATCCTTAGCCACATCCCACAAGGAAGGGTATAAATCCCTTGTGCCACGTATCCAACTTTTTACCTGATGAGATATCCCTATAAGATTATGAATAGATAAAAAATTTTTTGCTTCAAGAAAAGCCCCCTTTTTAGAAGCCTTTCGTAACATTGGCCTGAGATCAAACAGGCTCGACAAAGGAACAAATCCTTTAGTACACACGAGCTCTTTCATCTCTGAGACAAGCCTTTGCTCAGACTCGATAGATTCCAGTTTTTGTAATGGTTTAAGCGAAAGACAGTTTGAACGACCTAATGGAGAAGCAGCGTAAGATGATACGATATCGAGCAACCGGTAATATTCGAGTACCTTGAGTGAATTTTCTGTCATGGGGGTTTTATAAGCCTTTGGCTTATTAAAAGGATGAAATTGTTTTCTCTAACTCAATAATTCTCGAGCTATCCTGTTAACTTCACGGCCATCGGCCCTGCCAGCCACTTTTGTCATAGCTGATTTCATGACGCCACCTAAATCTTTTAGGCCACTGGCCGCGATTTCCTCAATTACCTGAGTTACTATCGCTTTAATATCTTCAGTTGATAACTGGGGCGGCAAATATTCGGATAATATTTTTATCTCAGCCTCCTCTTTCTCTACGAGATCCTGGCGTGAACCCTGGCCAAATTTCTCTATTGCCTCCCTGCCTTTTTTTATCTCTGATGATATTACCCCCATAATCTGATCATCGGTGAGTTCCTGACGCAATGCAATCTGCTTATTTTTGATCGCAGACTTTAGCCCCCTTAATACAGAAAGTTTTTGCTTATCTTGCTCTTTAAGCGCCTTCTTAAAATCAATAATAATATCATCATATAAGCTCATTCGAATATTCCTTATAAATTTAATATTTTAATTTAAGTCTATAAATTGAAATGTCAATAACAATAACGCAAATTCATTAATACCTTTCTTTATCAATTATATCAATAGCTTCTTCTAATATAATCGATCCATCATAAAGCGCCCTTCCTGTTATTATTCCGCTCACTCCATCCTTTTGTAATCTCAATAAATCCTCTATATCTTTCATTGATGATATTCCACCTGCTGCGATAACTCCTGCATTTATACCTTTTGCAAATTCTCTTATGCCATCTATATTAGGGCCGCTTCTCATTCCATCCCTTTTTATATCCGTATAAATAAAGGCTGCAATTCCCATATCCTCAAACCTATTTGCCAGCTCAATTGCAGTAATACTGGTAGGCTCTGTCCAACCTTCAACAGATACATAATTATCCTTTGCATCAACAGATACGATAATTCTACCCGGATACCTCTTACATGCCACCTCTACCAGATGTGGGTTTTTATAGGCAATTGTGCCAATAATAATTTGGGCGATACCCAGATCAATATACTCCTGTATAGTATCTAAATCTCGAATTCCACCGCCTAATTCTACCGGCACTGAGACTGTATTGAGTATTTTTTTTATGGCTTTTTTGCTGAAAGGTTTCCCATAAACAGCCCCATCCAGATCAACAATGTGTAATCTCCTTGCGCCTTTCCTTTCCCATCGTAGGGCGATCTCTTCCGGATGATCAGAAAATATGGTCTCCCTATTCATCAAACCCTGCTCTAATCGTACACACTTACCACCCTTAATATCTATTGCTGGAATAATGAGCATTGCTATCCATCCCTTCCTCTCAATAAGTTGGGGCAGCAGTTTAAAAAATGCGGCATATCCTTTAAAGGAGCATAGGTATCTTTCAATACTTTGTTATTACTGTATACTATATTAAGGGTCTCAAAATAAACCCTTATCACGTTCGCCTCTAACCCAAGATGAAGCGCAGCAGTTTCGGAATTTACAGCAAGCGCATGCTATGCGCCTACAAACCCCGCAAAATCCTTCTCAAACTGCGCGCATCTTGAGGCTGTTGTGAGCCAAACGCTTTGAATAAGATCAGCAACTTCATTTATCTCATCATTCCCGCATTCAGGGGCTACAAATGGTACTTCCATCTATTTCCTTTTCCCGTCAAAATCTGGCTATTCTTGAATCTTCTCACTTTCTTATCAGCTCATCGTCTAATCAGCTCACCAGCTAAAATACTCACAATCCTCCCAGCCGCCTCCCCGCCAACTACCTTGAGTAACTCATAAGGTCAGAAGGCAACAGCGTCCCCCATACTACATAGGTGGCATAATCAACCGCCCCGATCTTTTGATGCTCTATACGGCCTATACTCCGGCACAATCTCCTTCAATTCCTCTTTTATCCCCCTTGCATCCCCGGCTTCAGCCAGCTTCACCAGCCTCTTTATATGTTTATTGATTTCTTTCATTGATATATCATTATTTCCACGCAGCACCATAATCTCCTCATGCTCGGTCTCCTGTATCCCCTCTCCTTCCGTGATCAGCTCTTCATAAAGCTTCTCGCCGGGCAATAGACCCGTCTCCTTGATCTCAATGTCCTCATCAGGCCTCAAACCCGACAATCGAATAATGTCACGCGCCATATCAATGATACGCACCGGTTTACCCATCTTCAGGATAAAGATCTCTCCGCCCGTGCCCAGCGCCCCCGACTGCAGGATAAGACGGGCCGCTTCATGAATGCTCATGAAATACCTCGTCACCTCGCGATCCCTCACCGTGACAGGGCCTCCCATCTTAATCTGCCTTTGAAAAAGAGGCGCTACACTGCCTATGCTGCCAACCACATTCCCGAATCTGACAGACATAAACCGGCCATTATACTTATTTGCATAGAGGTGGACCAGAAGCTCACAAACCCTTTTTGAGGCGCCCATCACACTGGTTGGGCGCACCGCCTTGTCCGTGGATACAAAGACAAGACGCTGCAGCCCGTTTTTAGCGGAAATATCCAACAGGTTCTCTGTGCCGACAATATTGTTAAAAACCGCCTCCCAGGGATGGTTCTCCATCATGGGGACATGTTTATATGCCGCCGCATGAAATAGGACCTGTGGGTTATACGCCTGAAAGGCCCTCTCCATGACGGCCTTATTCTGAACACTTCCCAAGACAGTCTCAACGCGCAAATAGGGAAACTGTGCCTGAAGGTCTATCTTTGTATCGTAAAGCCCTGATTCATTCTTATCCACCATAACCAATAGCTCAGGCCTGAATGGCGCTATCTGCCTGCAGAGTTCCGACCCTATGGACCCCGGACCTCCAGAGACCATAACGATCCTTCCGGTCAGGTAATCCCCGATCTCATCCATTCGCAGCTCAGACTGTTCCCGGTGAATCAGGTCCTCGTATCGGACCTCCCGGACAGCGCTTACCGATACCCTGCCATCGATTATCTCGCCCATTCCAGGGACGGTCTTGTAAGGGATACCTGTGCCCTTGCAGATATCTACTATTTGCCTCATTTCAATAGCTGAGGCCGATGGAATGGCAATGATGAGTTCATCAATCCTGTTTGTCTGGACAATTTTTTTGATATCGTTGAGCCTACCCAGAACAAGGACACCATGAATGGTCTTTTTCAGCTTATAAGGATCATCATCAATGAAACCTACCACATCATAGTGGAGGTTAGTATTCCCGTCGATCTCCCGCTTAAGCATCTCACCGGCAGCGCCGGCCCCGATGATCAATATCTTTTTCAAATTATCAGGCCTTTTCCTCAAGAAAGAAATCCTGCCATTGGCGCCAACCGGACGATAATAGAGCCGCACCCCTATACGAAATCCACCTAAAAAAAGGAATGAAAGGAAAAAATCGATCATAAAAACGCTTCTTGAAAAACCCGCGAAACGAACGGTAAAAAGCAACGCAAGAACAATAATGACAGAAGCGGTGACACAGGCGCTGATCAGCTTTTTCAGGTCCTCAATGCTGGTATAGCGCCACATGCCTCTGTAAAGACCGAATAAATAAAAGCAGACGAGCTTTAATGGGACGATCCACAGGACAGTGTTGGCAAAATTCCCCAATTCTCTTGAAGAAATATCGCCATCAAACCGGAGATAATAGGCCAAGAAACAAGAGGCTGTTAGAAGAAAGGCATCTCCAAGGATCATGATCCAGAAATTTCGATTTTTCAGTGTATAGAGCATGTTTCTATCTGTCAGAAATTTACAAACTGATAATTTAACGTCTAAAAAAAACCGACATTTCCCCTCCCGTGGTGGGAGGGAACAAAGGGGCGGGGAAGAATTTTTGCAGCTTGTAAATTTCTGATCTGTACAATATTTCTATTAGTGGTACTCTGAGCCCTCAGTCTCCCTTCTTTCTTTCCCATCTTATC
>Ga0190359_1000769_pt1 | contig 21310 bp, 25 predicted proteins | sample 48721823_MG_FD_161269 | JGI IMG/M metagenome (GOLD analysis project Ga0190359, IMG submission 161269) | Hydrothermal vent microbial mat bacterial communities from Southern Trench, Guaymas Basin, Mexico - 4872-18-2-3_MG | ecosystem: Environmental > Aquatic > Marine > Hydrothermal vents >... | reverse complement strand
TATTAAAGGTCTCTTCATCTCAGCCCTGAGATTATTTTTTATCAGAATTAGATTGTTCTTAATAGCACCCTGGATGATGCTTTCGGATATATCCTTCAAATATCTCCTGCCGTCTCCCTCAATCACAAGGAAGTTTCCCGATGTTCTTAAGAGGATTATGGGATAGACATCACTGTATGCCTCTCCAAGTGCATCAAAAACACTCTGGAACATCTCCTCCCTTTCAAGTTTTGACGCAATCTCTCCTGTAAGTTTATGGATTATACTGAAGTGGAATGCCTCAATCATTGATGCCTGCGTGAATCTGTACAGAGAAATCAGTATCTCCAGTTCCATTGCAACACTCCTGGCAATTGTCTTTTTCGCAAAATCAAAATAACTTCCCTCCAGTGAATCCAGACATAATATACCTTCAACAACATCTTCAACAATTACAGGAAAAGCAATCAGTGATTTTATGGGAACATCCGTGTCGTAGTATGAGAGTTTTCTGCTCCCACCAGAATATGCATCAATTGATAATGGTTCGGTTCCCTTCATAAAATAGAGTAGTGGACCCTGTTCTATCACACTGTCAGGAACAACCCTTCCCTCTGATTTTCCAAATTTGAGATAGAAGAGCCCATCCTCTTTGTTCCTCAAAAATAGAACCGTGCTGTAAGGTCTCACCATATTGTGAAGATTTCCAAGCAGTTCCCTGATTGCCTGGGAATATCTGTCATAGAGTTTCATTGGTATTCCAGCATCCCCTGTCTCAATGGTCTTCTGGATTGTTGATTTCTCAAGGTCTGTTGCACTCATGGGTGTCTGCTTCAATGCCTTAACATACTCTTCAAGTTTCTTCCTTCTCATCTCCCTTGTCGTGAACAGGAGATAAAATGGCACAACAGACCCGTAAAGTATTATCACTGGGAGTAAGGAAGGACCTCTGAATAAATGGATAAGAGGAACAAACCCGGGTATCGGGTTAAAATCTCCTGTGTAAATACTTACAACTGCAAAGGGGATATATAGGAAATAAACAAAGGAGTGTATTCCACCTCCTATCTCTATGATTGTTGATGTAATAAGAAGGGATGTTACAAAGTCAGGCCTTCTGAACTTCCAGAAGAGAAAGATGAATATTCCCTCAAGCAGGAGAGAGACATAAGGAAGTCTAAAGGGAAGGGGGAATAGAAGAAGGGCTACAAATGTAATTAACGGGATAACAAACAGAAACCTCTTCAATTCCACTCCTTTCTTTTCAGGAAATAGAGAAGGGGAAGCCCAAGTCCATAGGTTGCTATTGCCTCACCAATAAAGATTGAGATAACGAAAAGGAGATACGGTGGCAGATGGAATGGAAGAGACGGAGGTTCAAGCAACACCACAAGATATGCACTCACACCAAAGGCATTTATGAGCAATGGGGGTAAGGGTGCAAGGTATGGTTTACCTGTCTTTGCAGTTAGATGTGTCAAAACAGCAGCAAGAAGTGTTAAAAGACTTCCAACGGTCACATCAACCAGCCCGAGCCCACCAAAGAAATTTGAAATAAAACAACCTATGAAAAGCCCCCATATGGCTTCGGGGAATAAAAAAGGAAGAACAGTGAGTGCCTCAGCAATCCTTACCTGAAATGCATAAAAACTTATGGGAACAAGTAAAACCGTCAGTGCAACATAAACTGCAGCTATTATTGCAATCCTTGCAAACCTTTTCACCATTTCAACCTCTCAACAATACTGTCTATATCATCATTCAGGAATACCTCTGCCCTCTCCTCTGGAAAGGCACAATCACCCTTGTTTATTATTACAACCTTTCCTGATGTCAGGTATGGAAGGATGGATGCTGGTTGCACAGTGAGGGATGAACCCAGAACAAGGAACAGGTCTGCCATAACACTATGCCTCTGGGCCTCATCTATACCCATTACCGGTTCTCCAAAGAACACAACATCTGGTTTTACTACACCACCGCAGTTGCAGTAGAGTCCTTCTGTTTCCCGAAGGGTTTTCCTCATCCACTCAAAATCATAAATCTTTCCACAGGAAAGGCATCTACCAGACCTGAAACTACCGTGCAGTTCAATCACATTCTTTGAACCTGCCATCTGGTGCAGACCATCTATATTCTGTGTTATTACCACTTTTAGTTTCCCCTTTTTCTCAAGTTCAGCCAGAAACATATGCCCCTTTGTTGGTTTTATATCCTCGTAAATCTTAAGAAACTCCCTTGCAAACTGGAAAAAGTATGATGGGTCTTCTTTGAAATAATTAATATCAAAGGTTCTGTAAGGGTCATAAAGCCCGAGTGAGTAAATGCCCTTTTCACCACGAAAATCAGGTATTCCAGCAGATGTGGATATACCAGCCCCAGTGAGTGCAACTATATATTTAGAATTATCAATCAATTCCTGTAGTTTTTCAAGTGTTTCCTGCATGCCAGATTATAACAACAATGAATAACTCAGTCAATAGAAGGGTGCTTCCCCTTGGGTTCCCTCTTCACCCTGATAAGGTCAATAAATGAGGGTAAACGAATTGTGGATTGTGCAGATATGCCCGAGAATTTTTAAATGCGTTGTTTTATTACCCCCTATCAGGGCAGAGTTTCCTCCTGGTGTACTCAAGGAGTCCACCAGCATCCAGTATCTCCATAACCTTATCAGGGAATCTGGGGAGAGCAAATTCACCTTTTCTGCATCTGAGAACCCCTTTCTCAAGATTAATCTCAATCTCCTCTCCGTCCTCAATGGCATCCACAGCCTCTGGCAATTGAATCGGGAGCAGACCATTGTTTATACAATTTCTGAAATAAATCCGTGAAAAGGACTTTGCAATTATTGCATCAATCCCTGCATACTTCACCGCCTTTACAGCCTGCTCTCTTGAAGAGCCCATTCCGAAGTTCTTTCCCGCAACAATGAAATCACCCTTCTTCACCTTTTTCACAAATTCCGGGTCAAGGTCCTCAAGTGCATGTGAAGCCATCTCCTCTGGTTCCATTGCTGCATATGTGTATTTACCAGGGAAGATCACATCCGTGTTTATGTCATCACCATATTTAAACACCCTGCCTTTCAGTATCTTCTCCATGTTACCTCCTTTTGTGTATTTTAGAAAATTTTATTAACGGGTCAAGTGGATTCAGGTCTTTCTGGTTGAACAAAAATCACCTCCTCCCTTGTGAGTATCACCTTACCCTGCTTTCCCTTTTTGGGTTTTCTAAGATACCTCACCTCAGTGAACTGGACAGGCACAAGATTTGAGTGTTTTGCCTTACTGAACCACGCTGCAATGGATGCTGCCCTCTTTATATCCCTCTCCGGTGGTCTCTTACCCTTCTCTTTCAGCCTCAATATAACATGTGAGCCAGGTGCCTCCCTCACATGGAAAAAGAGGTCATAGGGCTTTGCAATCCTGAATGTGATCAACTCATTACCCTTTGCATTCTTCCCAACAAGTATTTTATACCCATTCTCCGTTGTGAATTCCCTGTATGGTTTTTCTGTCTGAACCCTTCCGGGTTTTTCTGGTATTTCACCATGTTCCCTCATCTGCTCCAGCCTCTCTATCTCCCTCTCAATCCTTGCAATCATCTCATTTTTTTTCTCTTCCCTTGCCTTTGCCTTTTTATACTTCCTGTAATAATCCCTTGCATTCTCCTGAATGGTCTTTGAAGGGTCAATATCTATCACCACATCTTCACCCATGAATCCTTTCACCTTCACAGGGTTTTCCCTCTTTAAGGCCGATGCATAGGTCATAAGGAGGTCTCCATAATACCTGTATTTCTCATAATCAACAGGGTTTTTAAGTTCGTCTATGGACTTCCTCAACGCCTGTATTTTTCTATCAATACTCCTTAAATAATTCTCCAGTCTCTTTCTCTCCCTGTCCTCCCTTTTCAACTCCAGGAATCCCCTTACTGCATCATTCATTGACCCTGCTTTTTCAAAATTAGGAATAAAGAAGGGAGAAAATATCTTATGGTTGAAGCAGGGTTTGAATTGCCTTTTTAGAAATTCATCAATTGCATACTCCCCAAGTGTCTTCAGATACTTTGTGAATGAAGATGTAAGCCCCTTTATTTTCTCCTCACTGATGATTAAATTCTTCAATTCCTCTGCTGGAGATGAAAGGATATCAGGTGCATCTATCTTAACCGGGAGTGTGTAAATCCCGCTCTTTTCCTTCATGGAAAAGATAATCTCACTCCCCTGTACAAGCAGCAGGTCTCCGTGCCGTTCAAAAAACTCTGCAATTATCCTGACTTTTCCTGTATCAATTATCACAACCCTATCAAGGTCGTGCTGTTCAATGGATATGATTTTTGTGTCAAAAAAATGGGATGAAAAAAATCCAGTTCCAGACAGGTTCCTTTCCTCTGAAATGTAAATAGACTGGGTATCCGTTGCCATGACAATATTCAGCACGTACTCAGGAACAACAATCCTGAATATATCTCCATCCCTTAGCACATCCCTTATGGGTCTTCCTTCAATGTGCTTCAATTCCTTTATCAGATAGTGAATGGCAATTCCTGTGATCATCTTCCACCCATGAATGCGGTTAAGATACTCACAAGGTAGAGGACGAACAGGGGTATGGATACAACCAGCATGGTGATGATATCAATGGTGGGTGTTATTATTGCTGAAAACAGAAGAATCCCAACTATACCAAAACGCCACTGCTTCAGGAACGTCACAGGCTTTATTATACCTATTCTGGCAAGAAGGAATGTTCCCAGTGGAAGGAGAAAAGATAGACCCATTCCAGCAACAATCCATATGAGGAAACTCAGGTAGTTTGATACACCTATGACTGGAACCAGTATGCTTCCCCCAAAGGAGAGAAGGGTCTTAACAATAAAGGGAAGGAATATACTGTATCCTGTGTAAACCCCTGCAAAGAAAAGGAAGAATCCAGAGACAAGGAATGCCCTTGAATACTTCCTCTCCTCATCTGTGAGTGCAGGCACAACAAACAGCCAGACCTGATGCATTATAAATGGAAGGGAAACAAGTATTCCCAGCATAAGGGAGAGTTTAACCCTTACAAACAGGGCCTCCTGTGGAGAGAAGAAGTAGAGTTTACCTACCTGTTCTTTCAGAAAGAGTAGTATCCGGGGTGTGAATGGATACACAATACCTGTGAACACAATCACATACACGATGGATATTATTATCCTTCTTCTCAATTCCTCAAGGTGTTCCCAGAGTGGCATCTCCTTTTCACTCATAGATTCAGGATAATGCTTATTTTCCTTATTTCAAGGGGGATTGACACCTGAAATCATTTTTGATAATATGCAAAAAAAGGAGGAACCATGAAGAAACATCTATTGATAACCTTAAAATATGCGGCATTCTGGGGTATTGCCGAGGCAACCCTTGGATACATTCTCCACTTTATTCAATTCACAACGGGTCTCAGGGACATTTCTGGATTTGTCATGTTCCCCATCGGATTATTCTTCATGCTCCTTGCATACAGGGAAACAGGGGACGAAGCATCCATATTTTATACTGGACTCTTTGCAGGTGGGATTAAACTCATAGACCTATTCATACCTGGACTGCCAAAGGGTGCAACCATTAACCCTGCAATGGCCATAATTATTGAATCGGGAATTGTTTTTGCAGGTATGAGATACCTCAAACCATCCAGAATCGTATATTATCTACCCTTGCTTTCACCCATCTGGAGGACTGTATTTGTACTTGCACTTTCAATCTCTCCTGTCTCAAAGGGAATACTGAATAAGGGGCATGTGGCGGTTCTTTACTTTATTCTGATTGAGGGTATTGTCAGCGGTTTACTATGTATCCCTGTATATAAATGGATTGATACCCTGAGAAAACCCAGGATAAAACTTCACCCAACCCTTACACTCCCTCTGATTTTACTGGCGCTCATAGTGGAGTTTATAACAAACATCCTTTGATGAAAATCCTTCATTCACTCATTGAAGACTGTAAGGATTCACCAGTTAAGGATGTTGTTGTTGGTATTTTCAATACACTTGTAATCGCTGAAAGGGCAGGTATAGCATCCACCCTGAGACCGGTGAGGGATGAAGGTGGTATACTGCCTGAAACAATCTCGGGGAAAACAACAAAGGAACTTGCCCAGCTCAGCCTATCTGAAAATCCCATTGAGGCATCAATCGGGCTTGCTGTAATAAATGCATCAATTCCTCTTCCCGAACACTATGTAGAGATAGATGGCAGGGAGTTGTTCCTTAAAATGGGAAAGGACAAAATCTGTGCATGCATTGGCCATTTCCCGTTCATCCAGAAACTTGAACCCATGCTGAAAAAACTCTACACCTTTGAAAAGAAACCATCTGGAGGAGACCTTCCAGAGGAGAAGATTCCTGATTTTCTCCCCCTTGCAGACGTTGTTCTGATAACAGGTATGACCCTGACAAACCACTCATTTGAAAGTGTGATGAAACATGTAAAGAAGGGAGCCTATGTCCTGTTTATGGGTCCAACAGTCCCTGTGTCTCCTATACTTTTTGACTTTGGGATTGACGCTTTATGTGGAACACTGGTCATTGAACCTGATATGGTGATGGAGCAGGTGAAGATGGGTGTGAGTTATAAGGATGTTAAAGGGTTAAAAAAGGTCTGTATCGCAAAGGAAAGGATGTATGGATGATATAATAGAGAGAATGTTCACGCTTTCCAGTAAGGGTGAACCCTTCGTTCTGATTACTGTTGTGAAAACAGAGGGGTCGTCACCCTCAACCCCCGGTCAGATGATGATTCTTGATATGAATGGCACAACCTATGGTAGTGTTGGGGGTGGAACACTGGAGATGATTGCCCTTGAAAAGGCAAATAAACTCCTTGAGAAAAAAGGCACCCTTCTGGAAGAATACAGGCTTGATGAAAAAAGCACTGACATGGTGTGTGGAGGGAAAACCACACTCTTTTATCAATACATTGGTCCCAGAAACAGACTGTACATATTCGGAGGTGGACACATCGGCAAAGAGATTGCCAGCATAATGAGGGGAACAGGGTTTTCTGTTGTAATTGTTGACCCCAGGGAAGTGGAGATAGATGGCGCAATCCATATCAAGGAAGAGTATAATGATTTTTTAAAAAAACACAGTATAGAGGATGGTGCCTTCATTGTTGTATGCACACCTCAGCACACATGGGACTATCAGGTGCTGAAAAACCTTGATGGCACAAATCCTGGCTATATAGGGCTTGTTGCATCAAAGAGAAAATTCAAAACAATCTTTGACAAATTGAAAAAAGAGACCAGAAATTTCCCCTTTGATGTGCTCCATTCACCAGCAGGCCTGAATATTGGTGGAAGACTGCCAAAGGAGATAGCAATATCAATATCAGCAGAAATTCAGAAAGTAAGGTATGGTTTATGATTGTTCTTATTGCAGGTGGAGGAAGACAGGGCAGGGCAATTGCCCATAAACTCATAAATTGGGAAATACCATATAAAATCATTGAAAGGGATGGGGAGAGGGTGAAGGAATTGAAAAAGGACGGATATTCTGCAATTCAGGGAGACATCCTATCTGTAAAGTGGAAGATGCCTGAATCAGTCAACATTATTGTCTCTGCACTACCAGCACATCTTGGTGAAGAGGTTTATCATCTGTGCATTGAGAAAAGAATTGACCTTGTTGACCTCTCATACACTGATTTTGACCCCTTTACAGTGGAGGAGAAAATCAAGGAGGCGGGCATCAGGGTGTTCTTTGATACAGGGGTTGCGCCTGGATTGAGCAATCTCTTAATTGGGTTTCTCTCAAAAAAACTTGAGCGGGTGGAGAAAATCAGGGTGCTTGTTGGTGGCATCCCTGAAAAAAACATACCCCCACTTGGATACACAATCACCTGGGCACCCTCTGATCTGATTGAGGAATACACAAGGCCTGCAAGGATAAAGAGAAAAGGGAAACTTGTTACTGTTCCACCACTCACAGGGATTGAGAAGATGTACTATGAAGGCATAGGCAGGCTTGAGGCCTTTTATACTGACGGTTTGAGGTCCCTTCTCCACACATATACTGATGTTCCTGACATGGAGGAGAAGACCATAAGGTATCCTGGTCATGCACAGAAGATGAAGTTTCTCATAGACATGGGATTTTTTGATAATGAGATATGCAAAGACCTGGGTATTTCACCTTACATGATGAACCTGTGTGTCCTGAAGGAAAGACTGAATATTGACATAAAAGACCTGCTTCTCATGATTGTTGAGGTGGAAGGAACAAAAAATAAGAAAAAATCAAAATACATTGCAACACTCCTTGATAGGGCTGACGATGAATTCTCTGCAATGGAGAGAACAACAGGTTTTTCCTGTGCTGCATTCACCAGGTTGATGGTGGAGGAAAAGATTGAACCTGGACTTTATCCACCTGAAAAACTCCATATGTTCACAAAGAGGGTCTTATCATTACTAAAAAAAGATAGAATAATGGTGAAGATTGCAGAAGAAAATATTAAATAATAAGCATGGCATCACCATAAGAATAGAATCTGTATCTCTCCTTAATTGCCTCTTCATATGCCTCAAGAACAAGTCCCCTGCCCGCAAAGGCAGAAACAAGTATCAAAAGGGTTGATTTGGGAAGATGAAAGTTGGTGAGTATCATATCACACACCTTGAATCTGTAGGGTGGATATATATACAGGTTTGTCTCTCCTTCAAATGGTATCACCATTCCCTGCTCATCTGCAACACTCTCAAGTGACCTTATCACGGTTGTCCCAACACACAGCACCTTTCCACCCCTTTTCTTCGTATCATTCACCAACTCAGCGGTTTTCTCTGGCACCCTGAAGTATTCAGGTTCCATCCTGTGTTTCTCTATATCCTCCACCTTTACAGGCCTGAATGTTCCCAGCCCTGCATGAAGAACAATGTATCCCAATCTGGCACCTTTTTCTTCAATTTGTTTCAAAATTTCCTCTGTAAAGTGTAGTCCTGCAGTTGGGGCTGCAACAGCACCCTTCTCTTCTGCATATACTGTCTGGTATCTCTCCCTGTCAATCTCCTCTGGGTCCCTTCTGATGTAAGGCGGAAGTGGAATCCTGCCTATTCTCTCAATCTTCTCCTCCACATCCCCACCCTCTGCAGAAAACCTTGCAATCCTGGTTCCATAAACAGGGTCTTTCCCGAGTATCTCACACCTGAGGCCTTCATCAAATGTAATCACCTCACCAACAGGTGCCTTCCTTCCAGGTCCTGCAAGGACTTCATAAATTCCCTCCTTCAGTTTCCTCAATATAAAAATCTCAACCTTTCCCCCTGTTCTCCTCCTTCCATATAGCCTTGCTGGAATAACCCTCGTCTTATTGAGAACCACAAGGTCTCCAGAGTTTATGTACTCAAGGATATCAGGAAACATCCTGTGATGGAATGCCTTCCTTTTTCTATCAAGGACAAAGAGCCTTGACTTACCCCGTGGAACAGGCCTCTGTGCAATCAACTCCTCTGGCAGGTGATAATCAAATAGTGATAACTTCATTTCCCTATACAGTACTCCGAGAAGATTTTTTCAAGCACATCCTCATCAGTTATCTCTCCTGTAATCTCCTTCAGGTGTTGGGCAGCAGAATTCAACTCAAAGGATGCAAGTTCTTCAAGACCTGTCTCTTTCAGTTTTTCAATCGCCTTTTTCATGTTCCCAATGGCACTGTCTATTGAATGGATGTACCTCTCCCTTGTGAGGAAAACCTCTCCTGAACGAACAGGGAATGCATCTTCAAGTTTTTTCTGAAGCGCACTGTGTAGTTCATCCAGACCTTCACCTGTCAGTGCTGAAACCCTTATCCCCTTTTCAAGAATATCCCTGTCCTTTATCCTGATTCCAAGGTCTATCTTGTTCAGGATTATGATACCATCTGAAAATTCTTTGATGAGTTCCCTGTCCTCATCTGTGAGTGTCTCTGATGCATCAAGCACAAGAAGAACAATATCCGCCTCCCTGGTCTTCTCCATGGCCCTCTCAACCCCAATCCTCTCTACAAGGTCTTCAGACTTCCTTATGCCTGCAGTATCAAGGAGTTTTACTGGATAACCATCAAGGTCTATCCATCCCTCAAGCACATCCCTTGTTGTTCCAGGAACAGAGGTCACTATTGCCTTCTCCTCCCTTAACAGTAGATTGAAAAGGCTTGACTTTCCCACATTTGGTCTTCCTGTGATTGGAACAATAGCACCCTCCCTCAAAACCCTTGATACCCTGTATGTCTTTTTCAGGTTTTCCAGTTCTTCAATTATCCCGTTGATTTTTTCAACTATTTCATCTATGGGTGTTGGTGGAATGTCCTCTTCAGGGAAATCAAGGTTCACCTCAAGAAGAGAGGCAAGTTCTATTATCCTTTCCTTTATTTTATTAATAAAAACAGTGAGACTTCCCCTGAGTGTCTGCTCTGCAATTTTAAGCCCCTTCTCTGTCTTTGCCCTTATCACATCAAGAACACTTTCAGCCCTTACAAGGTCTATCCTGCCATTGAGAAATGCCCTCATTGTGAACTCACCTGGTTTTGCAAACCTGGCACCATATTTCAAAACAAGTGAAAGCACCTTCCTTGCAGCCATATACCCACCGTGGGTGGAGATTTCAACCATATCCTCACCTGTGTAGGTATGGGGTGCCCTCATTACAAAGAGGAGAACCTCATCCACGGGTTCTTCCCCTTCATAAATCCACCCGTATAGAATGCCTGATTTCTTTATATCTTCAGGGGATTTTTTACCTCTGAATATACGCGATACACAGGGAATGGCATCTCTGCCACTTACCCTTACTATTGAGATAGCACCCTCACCAACAGGGGTGCCGATTGCCGCTATTGTGTCCTTCATCTACGTGAAGGGGCAATAACCACCTTCTTCAGTTCCCCTTCACCAATGGTGTAGGTTCTTACCCCCTCCTTATCCTGGAGGGCAAGGTGGATAACCCTTCTCAATGATGGAGGGAGGGGTTCAAAGAAAACCTCTCTCCCTGTCCTCTTCACCTCTTCTGCAAAGGCAAGTGCCCTGGCCCTCAGGGTATGCTCCTTCTTTGCCCTGTAACCGGATACATCAATCACAACCTCAAGGGACTTGTCATGCCTGTGGACCATCCTTGCCAGCAGGTGCTGAAGTGCTTCAAGGTTCTTTCCACCCTTACCTATGAGCACACCATCAGAATCCTTTGTAATGATGTTCACGTAAAATGAACCGTCATCCCTCTTAATCACCTCTGCACTGCCCTCTGCACCGAACTTCTGGATAAACCCCTCAACCACCTCTTTGATTATCCTCTGGGGTTCACCCTTCCTGAAGATTTTAACCTTCACCTTTCCTTCTTCCTCAGAAAGAACCTGCCATTCTGCATCATCCCTGTTGAGGCCAAGTTTTTCCAGCCCTCTGCTTATTGCCTCTTCCATGTCCTTGCCTTCAACAACAAGAATAGCCATGTCAACCTCCTTCTGCTTGTTTTTTTATGATTATCTGCTGTATTATACTCAAAAGGTTATACACAAACCAGTAAAGAACAAGCCCTGAAGGGAGGGAGGAGAATATGAATGTAAGCACAATGGGCATTATAAATGTCATGCTCTTCTGCTCGGCACCTGGTTGCTGTGGTGAGAAGAACCTCTGCTGGAGGAACATGGTTATGCCCATGAGGATTGGAAGCACAAAGTATGGGTCTTTCAAGGAGAGGTCTTTAATCCAGAATATAAAGGGTGCTCCTTTCAGTTCTATGGTGCTGTTGAGAACAGCAAAGAGCGCAAAGAAAACAGGCATCTGGATAAACAGGGGGAGACACCCTGAAAATGGATTAACACCGTGTTTCCTGTAAAGTTCCATAATCTCTGCGTTCATCTTCTGCGGGTCCTTCTTGTACTTCTTCTGTATCTCCTGTATCTTCGGCTGAATCTCCTTCATCCCCTTCATTGACCTGAAACTCAATATACTCAAAGGAGAGAGTATTATTGCCATTATTATGGTGAAGATGATAATCACCACACCATAGTTGTTTATAAATCTGTGTATGTAGGTGAGGACAAAATATATGAGTTTTGCAATGGGCCTTATCCATGACCATCCAAAGTATATGGCGTTTTCAAGCCCTTTCTTCACACCTGCAAGTGTTTTGTACTCAAGTGGACCTATAAAAAGATTGATGGGCTTATCTGTCCTGACAGATACTGCAGGATAGCCCTCCACCTTCTCAACACTCACCTCACCTGCATAATCAGGTGGTATCACAGAGGCAAGGAAGTACTTTGTCTTGTATCCTGCCCAGTCCACAACACCAGGGATCACCCTTCTGTCGGTCTTCTCCATGGACTTTGTCTTCACTGTATATACCTTGCCTGCAAGGGAATAAACACCACCTGCATACCTTGCCTTATCAGGTATCTTTTCATCTGTATCAAAGATAAAAACAGAGAGGTAATATTCAGACCTTGGGAAATTCTCAACCTTTATTGTGTATCCACTGTCAGTGAATGTATAAACCCTCTTTATCTCAAGTGTATCCACCTTTGCTGTGAAAATGACCGAATTCCCACTTATCTCCTTTTTGAATGGTATCCTTGAGAGAAGAATCCTCTCACCCTTCACAACAAGGGATGATGAGAAGAGAGGTCCCTTTTTTGGCCTCAAATACACATTGTATGGTTTGAGATATACCTCTTTTATTTCAGCACCGATGTTCTGGAATGTCACCTTCAGGAGTTGGGTTTCAAAGGTAAATTCTTCAAGTTCTGCACCTGTTGTATCAGTTTTTTCTATCGTAGAAACAGGTATCTCTGCTGTTTTTGTTTCAACTGGTTGCTTTATCTCCTTCTCCACCTGCACAGTGCCCTTTGCCTGCTCTGGTGGAAGGTTGGCCCTCTTCTTCATGATATACCATTGATAAAGGACTATGAGCAGTATAAGAACTGTATAACCTACGATAAGATTTATCTGTTCCTTCTTCATTCCATCACCTCAACGGGTCATACCCTCCCGGATGGAAGGGGTTGCATTTTAATATCCTCTTTGTGCTCAGGAAGGCACCCTTAAAAAACCCATACTTCCTGAATGCCTGGAGGGAGTATTCAGAGCAGGTGGGATAGAATCTACACTGTCCTGGCAGATACGGAGATATGAACCTCTGATAAAACCTGATTAGATGAACCATCATCCCTGCCACAACCCCGCTCCCTGAGTGATTTTCATGAACTCCTCCAGAAGTTCCCTGAACTCTGCTTCCTGTGCCTTTTTCTTTATGTAAAATAAGTAAGTTCCCTTTTTCAAAAACCGTTTGTTCCTCCTGTAAATCTCTCTTATCCTTCTCCTTACCTTGTTTCTCTTAACCCCTCCACGAAACCCTTTTTGAACCCATATCCCGAACTTCCTCTCCTCAGAGGGGATATAGTAAATATCAAAAAAAAACCTCTATGGGCATGTCCATTTTTAAGGACGTCAAGATACGCCTTTCTTCCGTGAAGCCTCTCACTGCGAGGGTGCGCCTCTGGCCTCAACTCACTGATATTCTCCACCTTCCCTTTGCCCTTCTCCTCTTTAAGACCTTCCTTCCTGCCTTTGTTGACATCCTCTTTCTAAAACCATGAGTTCTCCTCCTCCTCAGAACATGAGGCTGGTAGGTTCTCTTCATAGGTTCTCCTCCTTTTTTCTGATTTCAGTTTATACATAAATAACCCAAAATCAACGGTTGTCAACATGGGGTTCCCTTTATCTAAATGGTTTTCAAACTATCTTCCCGCATAAAACCAGCTTTAGAAACCCTATTTCTCTATCCAATAGATGAATAAATTTGACTTTTAAACCCTTTCATATATAATCTTTTAAAAGGTAAGCAAAAATAGGGACACTGGCAGTAAATCAGTTTGAACGGGAGAAAGAAAAGAATTCATTAAAAATGTTTTTATGACGGCTGTTTTTGGTTTTTTAACCATAAAAGGAGGTAAAAAACATGGCCTTCAAGGCACTCTTCATTGCTCATGCACCTGATGCAGATGAAGAAAGGCATAGATGCGTTATTGAAACACCAAGATATAAACTCTTTGTCGTGGTAGTCAAAAATCAGAAGAAGGCAATCGAAATGTGTAAAAAGTATGTTAAAGAAGAGGGAATTCGGTCAATCTTGTTGTGTCCAGGGTTTAACCACAGAGATGTTGCTGAAATATCAGAGGCGGTTGGTGAAAATATTGGGGTTTTCGTAGCAAGAGGAGATGGTCCAAGCAACAGGACCTCAATAAAAGTAATGAAAGAAGAAGGTTGGTTTTCAAAAAACGGACGTGAAAAATGAGCTTTGAAATGTTTTTAATATTAATTGCTGCCTTTGTATGCGAAATGATAGATTCGTCCTTAGGAATGCTTTACGGAACAATCCTTTCCCCTGTTCTAATTATTGCGGGTTATGACCCTATTGTGGTGGTCCCTTCAATATTGTTTTCCCAGGCAATCGCTGGTATTATAGCCTCCCTTGGGCATCATAAACTCAAAAATGTTGAATTTACACTAAAAGAAGATGTATTGAAGAGGTTATCTGACCTGGGCTATATAGAGACCTTTAAAAGAAGCACCACAAGGGACATGAAGGTGGTCTTTGTTATAACATTTTTTGGTATAGTTGCTACCATTATAGCAGCGTTAACAGCTATAAGCATTCCCAAAATAGCATTGAAAACTTACATAGGTATATTGGTGCTTGCCATGGGAATAATTCTTCTTTTAAGAAGCAAATTTAATTTTTCGTGGAAAAAAATTTTTGGTATAGGCATAATCAGCGCCTTTAACAAAGGGATATCTGGTGGTGGTTTTGGGCCTGTGGTTACTTCGGGACAGTTGATTGCAGGCAGGGAGGTGAAGGAGTCAGTTGGTTCAACAACCTTATCCGAAGCACCCATTTGCTTTGCAGGCTTTTTAACCTACATAATAAAAAGTGGAATAGTATCCTGGAGACTTGTATTGGCATTAACTGTTGGCGCAATTTGTGGTGCAATAATAGGACCTCATATCACCAAAAAATTCAAGTCTGAAAAGAACATAAGATTGGGATTGGGAATATTAGTAACTTTATTAGGAGTATGGACATTGGTCAGAACATGGTTGATTTAAAGAGGAGGGTGTGATATGAAAATTATTGAATTGAACAAAATAATAAAAGGGTGTTGTAGATGCGGATTATCGGAGACAAGAACAAATGCCATCTGTGGAGAAGGAAATCCGAATGCAAAGATTATGTTGGTTGCTCAGGCACCGGGAGAAAAAGAGGACAAAGAAGGAAGGATGTTCGTTGGTCCCACGGGAAAGGTATTGGACGATATATTCAACATAGTGGGTATCAGTAGGAATGAATTTTATATGACAAACCTTATAAAATGCATGCTACCCGATTACAGAAAACCAAAACGGCTGGAGATCGAGGCGTGTGGTTACTACCTGAATAGAGAGATTGAAATTGTGAATCCAGAAATACTGGTTCCTTTGGGTTATTATGCCACTCGATTTATTTTTGAAAAATACGGCCTTTCATTACCTCCAAAAGCAGAGTTTTCTTCAATTTATGGCAAACTCTTTTTAGCCAATGAAAGAAAAGTCCTTCCTCTGCAACATCCATCAAGTGTTCTTTATAATCCTGAGAACAAGCAAACATTAATAAGAACTTACAGAAAATTGATGGTTTTAAGAAATTATTGCAAATGGCATAAGGGATGCCCAATGAGAAGATTTTATGTGGCGGGGAAGCTGGATAAAAAATGGATAGAATTGTACTGCAAGGGAGATTGGGAGATGTGTATTCGGTATCAAATGGAGGAAAGAGGGGAATACCACCCGGACTGGATGCTTCCAGACGGCTCCCTGGACCAGAACTTAAAAAGCGAGACGGAAAATATACAACATACTTGTGGATAAAAACTTGTGATTATAAAAATTGGGAATAAATGATAACAGTAAAATGTGCCAAATGCAAAAGAAAAATATTCAAATATCAGAAAATCGGAAAAGGTCGTTTATGGCATTGCTGGAAAGAGCGGATAATTGAAGATTACAGTATAAGGGAAGGGAATCAAATTAAATGCAAATGTGGCAATTTAATTGGTATAGATCAGGGAAAATGGATTAAAATGAGGCAAAATTCTTTTACATATACTGGAGTAATCAAAAGAAAATAGGAGTGATAAAATGAGGATCAAAATTATTTTTTACCGGGGACGGGGGTCTAACCTGCTAATATAAACCTTAATTTATTTTTACCCTTTATCTTACTGGGAATAAAAGGGATACAGGAAATGTCAAATTGTCCACCTCCGTCCCCAGAAAGGGGTTCTCCGAGGGTTGACACCCCCCCCTTTTTCATGATTATATTAGGACTTGAAAGCCTAATAATTAGGCTATAAAATACTAACAAGGAGGACTGCGGTGATAATTGAGAAGGGCAATATAGACAGGATATTTAAGGCGCTCAACGACCAGATAGGGATTCAGAGAGGTTCTGCTATAGGGTTGGTAGTTTGCGGTGGAACAGCTTTAACCGCACTCGGACTTGTTATTAGAACCACAAAGGATGTAGATGTGCTTGGGCTTGTCAAAGTAGATAGTGCTGGCATCCATATTAAAAAAATAGAAAACTTCCCGAAATGGTTCAGTAAAGCATCAGCCATTGTACAGAGAGACTTTAACCTCCCGAAAAACTGGATTTATCTTGGTCCAGCACCACAGGTTGAATTAGGGTTACCCGAAGGATTTGAGTCTCGCCTTATAAAGAAAAAATATGGTGGTTACTTGAGTATATATTATATAAGCCGAATTGACCAGGTATACTTCAAACTATATGCAGCGGTTGACAGAAACGATTACCATACAGACGATCTTTTTGCACTCGAACCCACAATTGAGGAAATTGAAAAAGCATCAGAATGGGTACTTACTCAGGATGTTTCAGATGACTTCAGACAAATACTCAAGGACTTTTTAAGGAAACATAATTATGGAATTATCGCTGAAAGAATTTAAAAATCAAATAACTGAAAACCTTACCTACATCCTGTGGAGACAGTGGGCAGCACTTGGTATTGCAACGTATATTCCTGAAGAGGAAAAGAGGATCATAGACCTTGAGCCCCTGTTAATTGCCACATTTATTCTTAAAGAAGAGGATAAACGGCTTTTTTCTTCTTCACTTGAATGGTTACTGAAGAATCATAAATGGGTCAATCTTTCGAGGCTGAAAAGAATGGAAAAGATTTTCATTCCCTTAGAAAAGAAAGGAAATACGAATTACATCTCTGAATTGATTAAAGACATAAAAAATGGGAAGGTTCCAGAAAAGATAAAAAATTCTCTGAACCTGTTGGACAATAGAGGGATTATTTCTGATATTAAAATTAGAAAACCTGCTCTTCTCCAACTTATGTTACGGGGACTTTTTGGAATAAACGCAAGGGTTGAGATTACAATATACCTTCTTTCAGGAAAATGGGGTAGTTCTCTTGGTATAGCAGAGGAGATATTTTATGACCAGAAGATTGTTTACAGGATACTTGAAAACTGGAGAAAAACAGGAATTGTAGAAAAAATCAGAGGAAAAGACTATTATATGGCAAGGATAAGAGAGTGGGAAAGGTTGCTTAACATTGGATGGCTGCCTGCGTATTTAAACTGGGGTAGATTCTTTGAGGTTTCACTTAAAATACATCAGCATCTTTCAATAAAGCCATGGATGGCAAATCAATATCTTTTATCCTCATTATTCAGGGATGTTTATGATAAAGTAAAACCCATCGCAGAGTCTCTTGATGAAGAACTACCTTCACCTGAATTATATAAGGGTGAGGAATTCTTTGAACCTTTTGCAAAAAAATTTCTCAGTATATGCAGGAAATTAAAGAACGAATAAAAAATTGGTGATAGATAAGCCAAGATAGCCTTTATGCATACCAAACTGTCAAATTGTCCACCTCCGTCCCTGAAGAGAAAAAATTTAAGATTAAATATTTCTTATGCGTATTTTTTTACTTGTTATAACCACGAACTTACCGGAAATTTTACCCTCAAACTTTTTTAAAACTGAAATAACAGCCTTCTTTATATCCTTTAGTTCTTCTATTCTATATCTTAGAAAAATCACACCTATTCTCTCTCTGTGAACATAAACCCACTCTCCAAAATCTTTATCTTCCGTTAGCAACACCCCTTTCCTTTCTTTTACTATAGAAATCACTTCGCCGTCAGAACATCCTCTATTTTTCTCAATTATTGGATACACATTAAATCCATTATCCCGCAAATATTCAACTATCTCAAAATTAACACTTTCATCAATAATGAGTTCAGGGAACAACTATTTCCTCTTCAGCAATGACCTGTGCGGAATAATTTATACATGCAAGAACATCGTCCCTTGTAAGTCCAGGATATGCCTTCAGGATTTCTTCTATATCTGCACCTTCTCCCAGTCTGCGAAGAATAATCTCCACTGGTATTCTGGTTCCTTTAATAACTGGTTTCCCAAGCATTATATCAGGTTTAGCCTCAATATGTTTTCTCCAGTCCATACAGCCTCCTTCTTTTTATATAATTTTACCTTCTTAAGACACCGTGTCAACCTTCATATTCCCGATTGTGATTGCTATTTGGAATACCTTGAGTTATTATATCCTGAGGGGGGTTGCGTTAACCCTTGCGTTAGCCTTTACGTTAACCTATTCCCCCACTTAAAAAACTAATACCCAATCTAACCACTCTTATTCCTTAACAGGGTCTTGACAAAACCTAACCTCCCCAGAAAAAAAGATTGTGCACCCAGGACTCTCTGAGACAAAAATTAAAAACTTTCTCCTTCCTGTTCAAGAACCCTTATAATTTTTCTCTTTAATTCAGGAAGATCCCTTCTAATCACTTCCCAGGTAAGAGAAAGGTCTATACCAAAGTATTGGTGAATGAGTATGTCTCGCATGCCAGCTATTTCTTTCCAGGGAATCTCATGGTATTTATCTTTAACTTCTGAAGGTATGTTCTTTACTGCTTCCCCTATTATTTCTATTCTTCGAATAACTGAGTCTTGAAGTTGAGAAGACGATAAAAAGTCTTCTTCTGTCTTACCTCTGGTATATTCTTCTATCAATCTTATAGACTCAAGTATATGATGACAAAAGATAACCCAGTTCTTTTTCATAGCAAACGAATTTGTTCTTTGAGAATTTGTTCTTTTAATAAAGGATGAAGGGCATTGTAAGTGGTAATGTCAACTTCCTTATGGAGAGCCTTTTCCAGTTCAAGTTTTAATGCCACAAGGTCAAGAAGACTCTTCCTTCCTTCAAATTCCACAACAATGTCAATATCACTCTCTTCGGATTCTTCACCTCGAGCAACGGAACCAAAGAGCCCTGCCCTTTTCACAGAGTGTTTTCGCAGTATCTTAACAATTTTGCTTTTATTTATCATAACAAAATAATACAAAATATGGAGAGTATAGTCAAGCACCAACATCAACCCTCTTGAAAAGTTCATACCCCGATACACCAAATTATTATCACCCTGAAAAAGCAATGCTTCAAACTGTCAAATTGTCCACCTCCGTCCCCAGAAATTAAATCAAACCTATTTTTTTAAAGATTTTTTGCATTGTTTCGTTATTCAATTCTTCTATTACATCATCTATCTTATTACTGTGTTCAGGTGAATCAAAATAACCCTTTATTTTACTATAATATGGTTCAGGATTTACTGGCAATTTTCTCAGCTCTTCCTTAATTGCCTTTAGATTTTTTTCAAAAGGAGTTTTTCTCAAGTAATTTGAAATATCTTCAATTAAACTCTCTGTTTGGTTGTTTATCGTTTCCGGGTTTATATCTACCTGAAAATCTGCTGAGTGATTTAGTGACGGACCAAATGGAATTATCTCAATGGTTCCTTTCGTAGATTTTTCATATTTAGGGAAAATTCTATAACCCATTTCTATAGACAACCCGTGAATGTAATAATTTCTTAAAATTGTTAGCCAAGTTAGATTATCGCTTTGAATTACTCCTACTTTCTTTAGTTTGTTAATCTTGTGCAATAAACCCCGGTTGCAATAGATCTTAGACCAGTTTATATTTCTTGACCTTTTTAATTCTTTGAACTTAATTCTTCCACCAATCCATAAAGCTATCATGGTGAATGATAATAACTTGTCTATGCCAGCAAGATAGACAATTATGGCAATAAACCTTACATCCTCTTTTACAAATTCTTTATCATATTCGTATTCATTTAATAAAGTAGATACCTGTTCTAAATGAGGTTGGATTATGGAATATAACAAATCTTTCACCATATTATCCATAGGCTATTTATAACTATTATAAAATTACTTGTCAAGCCACACATGAATTCCCAATTGGAAAAGTTCATGCACATGGTGGGATAGATGGATTGAGTAAAAGTGAAGAATGTTCAGGAATGATTGAAAGGCAAAAAGGATTGAAAGAAGAGTTGAAGAAAACAAACTGTCAAATTGTCCACCTCCGTCCCCAGAAAACAGCCTCCTTCTTTTTATATAATTTTATTTTACCTTCTTAAGACACCGTGTCAACCTTCATATTCCCGTTTGTGATTACTATTTGGAATACCTTGAGTTATTATATCCTGAGGGGGTTGCGTTCACCCTTGCGTTAGCCTTTACGATAACCTATTTCCCCCAGGGGAGGGGACGGTGCATGTATTTATGTATTTATAAATTTACATAAATTTATTCCCATTGTAATCTTTTTGTAATCAGTGGATTGGGAATGTGTTCAAAAATGCGAATTCTGGGTAACTTTTATAGAAACTTTTTGGCATGATGTAACCTTCTTATATTCAAAAGATTGTGTATTCTTACGAATACACGAATACATGCACCGTCCCCACCCCCTCAAAGCTCAGGATTATACATATAATCGCTTATAATTTCTCCAATTAAGTACTCTCTATCTTCAGGGTTATAGGTAATAACGTAATCGCCTAATTTGAAGTTTAGTTTAAACCTAATAAGTTGACCCGCTGTAATGTATTTCTTCCCGGGTTTATAATCTGAGTAAGTTTTTCTAACAACATTTTTTATTTGATCCGGATTTGTTATTTGGGAAAGGTCACCCACATCATTCCATCCAATAGCAACAATGCCTTTTTCTTTAAATTCATTGTAAAGATGTGCATGCTGACCAGCTCTAACCATCCACATAGTTTTATCGTTCATTACATCCTCCTATTTTTTGTAGATTACATAAAACTTTTCATTAGTCAATGGTGCAATTATTTTCAAAAAATTTCTATCTGAAATAAATAACACAAAAAAC
>Ga0190359_1000768_pt1 | contig 21317 bp, 17 predicted proteins | sample 48721823_MG_FD_161269 | JGI IMG/M metagenome (GOLD analysis project Ga0190359, IMG submission 161269) | Hydrothermal vent microbial mat bacterial communities from Southern Trench, Guaymas Basin, Mexico - 4872-18-2-3_MG | ecosystem: Environmental > Aquatic > Marine > Hydrothermal vents >... | reverse complement strand
CAACCCTGGTAAAACACTGAATATCAAAAGCCCGATGATCAGCAGGTATTGAGGCAGGATATACCATACCGGTGCTTCTTTAATATGACGATACCGGTCTTTTGCCTGGCCCAGAAAAATGGCAGAAATCAGTTTAAAGCAATAGAGAAAGGCTACTACTCCGGAAAAGAAAACCAATGCTCCCTGGAGGTACCAGCCGTTCATCACCACTGCATTATAAAACAGCCACTTGCCGCCGAAACCTGCCAGTGGAGGAATACCTGCCAATGCAATGATACCGATCAGAACGGAAATAAAGGAGAGTGGCATTTTTTTGATCAACCCACCCATTTGGTACATTTCCCTGGTTTTGGTTCTGAAAATCACTCCGCCCACAGCCAGGAACAATATTGTTTTATAGAGGAAATGTAAAACCACATAATAAAGAGCAGCCATCCAGGCCATTTGGATGTTCATGGAGAGGGCGAATAAAATATAGCCCATGATTCCGATACTGGAATAAGCAACCAGTTTTTTTGCATCCTCCTGGAATGCGGCCAGTATATTGCCTCCGACTGCAGTTATGACCCCCAGCCAGCCCAGCCACCAGGTAAAAGGATGGCCTGCAATAATTGAGAGCGACAGGATGAGTCCGAAAATACCGGCATTCATCATGATCCCGGCAATGAAGGGTGTGGCATCATCTTCAGCCTCGGCATAAGCGCCGGGAAGCCAGATATGCAATCCCATTGCAGCAATTTTACTAAGAAAACCAATTGTCAGCAGGATTCCCACTGCGGGTAGTGCCCGGGCAGCCATTCCCAAAGAACTTAACAATCCGTCTCCGGTGACTGCAAACGACACACCGAAACCCATCAGCAGTAAATAAGCACCTCCAACTGAAAAGAGGATATAGATCCAGGAAGCTTTTTGGGCGTTTTTACCCCTGGATATCAGCAGGTAGGAACCCAGAGCCATCAATTCCCAGGAAAGAAAGAAACCCAGAGTAGTTGTAGCGGTAACCAATCCTGTTAAGCCCACGAAAGTCATGGCTACAAAGGGATAATATCCTATCCGTTTTCCTTTATAACTGAATCCGGCAAGAAGACTAATTGCTCCGCCGGCGAGAAAAATCAGAAAAAAGATTAATCTGACTGTATCATTCTGTACATCTGAGATGTGTTGCAATAAGTACCAACCCATTGCTAAGATGGTTACTGTATTTTTCAAGAATGCAGGCAGAAAATCCAGGATAAAAAGGGCGGCAATAAAAATAATCGGGATAAAATCGATAGCCAGATCAGGGGCATAATGGTGCAGGAAGAAAACCATGGCTCCCAAGAGTCCGACACCCATTATACCCACAGGCACCAGGCGGTGTGTGGCCAAATCAGGCTGGGCAGATGATTTCTCTTTCGAACCGACCACCTGTCCGAACCAACGTGTCAGGTAGATCAATTCGAAGAAAGATCCGATCAGAATGAATACCATCCAAACATATCCGCCGTGGGATGCCAGTTGCATAATCAATTCCCATTTGGCAAAAAATGCCGGGGATGGTGGAAATCCTGCCAGGCTGAAAACAAATAATCCAAACAGGAAAAGAAGTACCGGTCGACCTTTCAGCTGTGTCCAGTCTTGAAGGGATTCTCCTTTAATCAGGCCCGAAAGCCAGAAAAGACCCGCTTTGGCAAAATAATTGGTCATCAGTAAACCGGCAGCAACATAAATGAACGTGTGTCCCAGCTCTTTCTGAAGACCAATGGCGATTAATAAAATACCAACTTGGGCCACAGAGGAGTATCCTAGTAAGCGCTGTGTATTATGTTGTTTGATTGCCAGAAAATTAGATCCCACGAAAGTGATGATCCCGGTAATGGCAATCAGGTGGTTCCAGGCGCCGCCTGAAATGGGGAGTACTTTAAATATTACGTATGCAATCATCGGTCCGGTTGCTACCGAAAGCATGGCTCCGATACCAGGATGGGCACTTTCATATACGTCGAGGCCCCAACCGTTGGCCGGAAAAGGTTTTGATTCCAGCAGCAAAGCGATTAAGATAAGAAAGACCACCATGGCACCTCCTTTGATAAGAGGTAATCCACCGTCTATGATCCCATCCAGGTTCAGGGTAGAGACCAATGAGTAGGCAAAAATAATACCGATTAACAGAACTCCGGAGATGATGGAAGTGGCTATCATATATTTTAGACCGGCTGCGGCTGCTTTACCGGTTTGGACCAGGAAGATTAAACCTGCAGTGGCTATGGTAGTGATCTCCATGAATACGAACAGGTTAAAAAGGTCACGGGTCATCACGGCTACATTGAGACCGAGAATAAAGACCATATAGACCATAAAAGCATATCGTCCTGCTTTCTTTAACCGGTCGAAAAGGTAAATAGCGCCCAACAATCCGGCAAAGTTGATCATCAGGGTGATTGCCGCTTCAAACCGGCCCATCTGCAGATTGATCGAGAAAGGAGGTTTAAAGCCTGCCGTAAAGACCTGTACAGGCACTTGGTCACCAAAAAACAGTGCATAGGTCCAACTTCCGGAGATCAGGTTCATAAGCAGCAGGGCCAGCAATACCAATCCCCCTGAAATTTTCCAGTTCCGGTCTTTGGTGAATCCCAGGAGAAAGGCAGTGCCCAGTGCAACGCTAACTAAATGTATCGGTGTTACCATTTTGATTCAGTAAAAACATTAATTTCTAATGAGTGTTTTGCTCTGTACATGCGTAATGTATAGGAGAGCATGACCGCAGTGACACCCACTCCGATGACAATAGCGGTCAGTACCAATGCCTGCGGAATCGGGTCAGCCACTTTATCAACGGCGTCAGTCCGGGTGACTACCTGGTCGATTATGGGAGCGGTACGACCCTTCATGTAGGCAAGTGCAACGATTATGAGGTTGACACCATTATTAAAAATGGTGAAACCAATGATGATCCGGATCAGGTTCCGTTGTGTGAGAATACCCCACAATCCAATCAGGATCAAAATAAAACCGATCGTTAGACTAATGCCTTGTACACTGAAAAAATTCATTTGTCGTCTTTTTGAACATCATTGAGGTTGAGTATAATACTGGAGAGTTCTGAACCCACTTTTAATCCGACAAAAGAGTAGATAAGTGGGATAGCACCGGCGCTGAACAGGTTCCCGAACTTGCCGAGGGGCAGAATGTGGTTATCCAAAAATCCGCCGGCAAGGAGTACGCCTAAAACACCTATTATAATATAGGAGAATCCTGAAACGGATTCTAACAGGTTAAATGCCCGGTGGCTGATCGGACTTTCAGGGTTGGTCAGCAGAGCCAGGATCATGGCGGTGGCGATTACCGCACCCCCCTGAAACCCTCCTCCCGGTGTCAGGTGACCATTCATAAAAATATAAATACCGAAAAGAATCATTACCGGGAACAACAGACGCTGAGCCGTATGCAATATTTCACTGGTGCTTCTGATTTTATACTTAAGCCGATGGTTTTCGGTTTTCAGGAAGAGTCCTACAATAGCAGCCGAAACAAACAGAATGGTAACCTCGCCAAGGGTATCAAATCCCCTGTAGGTGACTACAATGGCTGTGACTAAATTTGGTGCACCCACTTCATCCGGTCCCTTTTCGACATAGTGTTTTGACAAAGGATTCAGGCTTTGTCGCTCTTGGTGTGTCTGAAGGAGAGTAAAAAATGACCATCCCAGCACCACCAGTAAAAGGAGGACAAACAGTTTTTTATACATGGGTATTTTTGATTTTATTCAACACGTAAAAAAATATTGCCGTGGTCAGGGCACTTCCTATGGCTGCTTCGGTTAATGCCACATCCGGTGCAGCCAGTAACAGAAAAAGGATGGAAGTCATGAGTGACAATACGCCTGCAGCCAGGATGGCAGCCTGCAATTTTCTGGTATGAAGGGCAACCAGGGAAACTGCGATCATAACTACGCCCAAAACCATTGAAACTATAATCAGTATCATTCTTCCACTTCTTTTGGGTTATTTTTATAATATTCACTGAGCTTATCCGTAACAGTCCGGTCAGACATGGGAATCTTCAGATGATGCGCTGCACGGGCCAGAACATGAGAAGATACCGGGTTTGTCAGCCCGACAAACAGTATGAAACTGATAAGCTTGCCTGACCAGGAAGGAACGATCAGTACCAGTCCGAGCAAACTCAGAATAGTACCCAGGGTAGAGGCTTTGGTGCCGGTCTGTATCCGGTTAAATACATCCGGCATTCTAACCAGGCCCAATGCGCCCAATACCATGAATATCGATCCGATGAGGGTGATGAACGCTCCGATAATTGCTAATACATCCATTTTAATATCCTTTTTCAATATAACGGGCCACAATAATGACCCCGATAAAACTAAGCAGGCCATACACCAGGGCGACATCCAGATAGATGTACCGGTTACTGTAATAACCCAACAGTACCAGGATGGCGCTGGATGAAACTGTCATAACATCAAATGCCACTACTTTATCCGCAGTGGTAGGGCCTTTCAGAAAGCGATACAAAGAGAGCAAAATAGCTACCAGCATCAGGGCCCCCGCTATGGTAAGAATTGTATTAACCATACATTACCTCCAGGTATTTTTCAAATTGACCGATAATTTCTTGTGAGGCTTTTTCCACATCTTCACTTTTTACGTCAATCCAATGAATGAACATCAGATCATCGTGGTATTCAACTATTAAAGTGCCGGGTGTCAGAGTGACTGAATTGGCCAGAATCAGCCGGCCGATTTTTGATTTGAGCTTAGTCCTGACCTGAACAATTCCCGGTTTGATCGGGAGTGAAGGACGTATCACCCTGGAGGCTACATCCAGATTGGCTTTGATCAAAGCCCAGCTGAAAACAAAAATATACGCAAACGAATATGCGAGTGCTTTAGGAGTGAGGCGAACATCGTTAATCAGCCTGCAGTACCGGCAGAAAATCATGGAGATACCCACCGAAAGGATGGCTCCGCTGATTACAATCCCGGGTTGAAGCGAGTTGTTCATTATCAGCCAGCCGATAAACAGGATGACCGACATAATCAGGATGGTTTTTATTTTCATAAGTTCGAATTATGCTGTCTGTTTTCGAGGGGTAAAAATAGAGTCTGTCCACTACAAAAAGAGAATTATCACCTTAAAACAAATTGTCATCCAAGTATAGATACATGTCAATATGTAGATAGATAGAATAATCGAAAGGATGATCTTGCGCAATAAAAAAGTTGATTTACGTTCATTTGTTTTACAAACTCTTGTAACTTTGTCGCTTCCTGAAATGTTATTTTATTTATTAGCTGGATATTTTTTTATGGCCAATTGTCCTGAATGTAAGAATAAGTCAAGCTGTTTCAAGTTTTTAAAACCACTGGAGCTTGATTTTGCCAATAACCGGAGAGTGGAACTTACCTATAAAAAAGGGGAGCACATTGCCAAACAGGGATCTTTTCTGACCCATGTGCTTTTTTTGCAAACGGGTTTGGTGAAGATTTACAAGGAGATACCCGGTGATTTTAATCTGATCTTAACCATATACTCCGATGGTCATTATATAGGTTTGCCGCATCTTTTTTCCAGTGAAACTTTTCAATATTCGGTTGCCGCTCTTGAAGATTCTGTAATCTGTGCTATTGACCGGACGGTTTTTGAAGAGTTGATTCTTTCAAATCCTCAGTTTGGCAGGGAGATTCTGTCAACCGTAAATCAGCGAACTCTTTATCATTACAACAAAATTGTAACTATGACGAGAAAGCAATTGAACGGCAGTATGGCAGATGCCCTGCTTTATTTGGCTGATGAGGTTTTTCATGCAAACCGTTTCAAATTATCACTCACCCGCAAGGATTTAGGTGAATTTGCCGGGATGTCTCATATGAGTGCGGTACGGGTTATTAAAAGTTTTACCCGAAGCGGAATTATCGCTGAAGAAAGAGGCTGTCTGGAGATCCTGGATAAAAAAGCACTGGAGACTCTGAGTAAGAACGGATAGACTGACTAAAGGCAATGCCCGCCTGTTTTATCACCCAATATTTATTATATTTAGAGGATGTTCGAATCATGAAGATATCCCTAAATATCAATAAATTTAATTCAACTTGTACGTTCTAAAGTCGAAAATTCAAACTAGTTCCCGGGAATTCCGTGAAAACCGTAAACGGTTTCTGACACTGATGGATGAGTACAGGGATCATCTTAATAAGGTAGTTGCGGAGCGACCGCCGGGAACAATAGAAAAACACCGGAAACGGGGAAAATTACTGGCACGTGAACGGATTGACCTCCTTCTTGATCCGCATACGCCGTTTCTTGAACTCTCTCCTTTAGCTGCTTACGGCCAGTATGACGACCGGTTTCCATCTGCCGGGATCATTACCGGGATCGGAGTGATTCACGGCCGTGAAACGGTAATCATTGCTAATGATGCCACTGTGAAAGGAGGGACGTATATTAAAGAGGCTATTAAAAAACATATCAGAGCCCAGGAAATCGCCATGCAAAATCACCTGCCCTGTGTGTACATGGTGGATTCGGGAGGGATATTTTTACCCGAACAGGCAAATGTGTTTCCCGACCGTTTTGATTTCGGGCGCTTTTTCTATAATCAGGCCAGGCTATCTGCACAGGGAATACCTCAGATCTCCATCGTGATGGGCTCCTGTACGGCAGGCGGGGCTTATGTCCCTGCTATGAGTGATGAAACCATTATCGTGAGAAACCAGGGAACCATATTTATCGGCGGACCGCCGCTGGTTAAAGCTGCTACCGGTGAAGAGGTAACTGCCGAAGAACTGGGTGGCGCCGTTATTCATACTTCGGTTTCAGGGGTAGCTGATCACCTGGCTGAAGATGATGCGCATGCCATACAAATCTGCCGGAATATTTTTGAAAGTTTTGCCGCACCGGTGAAACAAAAACTGGATCTCACTACTCCTGAAGAGCCGCTTTATGATCCTGAAGAGCTGTACGGTATAGCCCCGTTGAATTTTAAAAAGCCGGTTGATTCACACGAAATAATAATGAGAATAGTGGATGGCAGCCGTTTCCATGAATTCAAAAGAGATTATGCTACTACATTGGTAACCGGGTTTGCACGAATCATGGGTTATCCTGTTGGAATTCTGGCTAATAACGGTATCATCTATTCTGAAACATCTTTGAAGGGAACCCATTTTATTGAACTTTGTACCAACCGGAAGATACCGCTGGTATTTCTGCAGAATATTACCGGTTTCATGGTGGGAAGCAAATACGAGCGCGGAGGTATTGCCCGAGACGGAGCCAAACTGGTCCATGCAGTTGCCAATGCTAATGTACCCAAATTTACCCTGATATTCGGGGGCTCTTTCGGGGCAGGTAATTATGCTATGGCCGGCAGGGCATATGATCCCCGGTTATTATTTATGTGGCCCAACGCCAAAATATCGGTCATGGGCGGAGACCAGGCTGCCGGAGTATTGGTGACCATCAAAGAGGATCAGTTGAAAGCCCGGGGCGAAAAACTGACACGGAAAGAGCGGGAAACCATACAAAATGAAATACTGAAAAAATATGAAATGGAAGGCTCAGCCTATTACAGTACTTCACGACTGTGGGACGATGGGATCATTGATCCGGCGGATACCCGTAAGGTACTGGCCATGGGAATTGCCGCGTCACTTAACCAACCGTTTGGTCCGCATCAATATGGAGTTTTCAGGATGTGATAAATCAAGATGAATATGGATAACTATCAGACAATTCAATTCATTACGGATCACGATACCGGGATTCTCTACCTGAACCGCCCTGAGATTCACAATGCTTTCAATGAGGTGATGATTGCTGAAATCATTGATTGTTTCACGGAGATAGAGAAGAACCGTCAGATACGGTATGTGGTTTTAAAGGGCAGGGGTAAGTCGTTCTGTGCCGGTGCCGACCTGAACTGGATGCGTGATGTGGCCGATTATTCCTACGAACAAAATCTCAGGGAAAGCAATCAGCTTTCAGCTTGTTTTGAAACTATATATAATTGCAGTAAACCTACCATTGCCGTGGTGCATGGTGCTGTTATCGGCGGGGCCAATGGTTTGATGGCTGCCTGTGATTTTGCCTATTGTGCTGAAGATACCGTCTTTTCGCTCAGTGAAGTGAAGATTGGTATCATTCCCGCCTGTATTTCCCCTTTTGTATTGAAAAGAACCGGAGAATTCGGGGCTAAAGAACTGATGCTGACCGGAAAACGTTTTGATGGTCACGAAGCCAGAGCTGTCGGACTGGTCAATAAATCAGTTCCCTTTAAAGAACTTGACAGGGAACTTGAAAGCCTTTTATCCGTGCTGAAAACCAGCGGTCCTGAAGCCATCAAACAATGTAAAGTACTGATCTCGGAAGTGGTCAACCATCTTACCCATGCCGAAGCTCTTAAATATACTGCAAAAATGATTGCAGATATCCGGGCTTCTGAAGAGGGTCAGGAGGGAATGGCAGCCTTTCTGGAAAAGAGAAAACCAAAATGGGCCAAAGAATAAAAAAAATACTGATAGCTAACCGGGGTGAAATTGCAGTCAGGATTGCAAAAACCGCAAAAGCTATGGGGATCAGCGTAGTAGCTGTATGCTCTGAGGCCGACCGGTCGGCCTGGTACACCCGGATGGCATCAGAGAAGGTTGTTTTACCTGGTAATGATCTGTCAGAAACCTTCCTGAATGTGGAGAAAATAGTGGGGGCGGCTCTTCAAACCGGTTGCGATGCCCTGCATCCCGGATATGGATTTCTCGCTGAGAATCCTGCATTGGTGAAAGCCTGCGAGGCTGCGGGGATAATCTTTATCGGTCCTCCGGCCGGCGTCATGGAGTTGATGGGCAATAAGATCGTTGCCAGAAATTTTATGAAAGAGATCGGGGTTCCTGTAATTGAGGGGATTCATGGAACCCTCAGCGAAATTACCGCAAAGGCAGGCACTCTTTCATACCCCGTACTGATCAAAGCGGCTGCCGGAGGAGGGGGTAAAGGCATGCGCCGGGTCAACAATCAAAACGAATTGAAAGAGGCCCTGTTGGCAACGGCACGCGAGGCAAAGTCTTATTTTAACGATGATTCGGTTTATGTAGAAAAATATCTTGAAGCACCCAGACATATCGAAATACAGATCCTGGGTGACAAAAAGGGCAATTTTATACATCTGTTCGAGCGCGAATGTTCTATTCAGCGCAGGCATCAGAAAATTATCGAGGAAGCTCCGTCTCCTGCCGTTTCAGATGAATTAAGAGCGAGCATGACCGCACTGGCACTCAGGATCGGGAAAGCCTCCGGATACTACAATGCCGGAACCATTGAATTTATGGTCGATGCCGCCGGACATGCTTTTTTCCTGGAGATGAATACCCGTATTCAGGTAGAACATGCAGTAACCGAATGGATTACCGGGATTGACATGGTAGAACAACAGATTCTGATTGCAGCGGGTCAGGAACTCTCATTGAAACAGGATGATATCCGTATCAACGGTCATGCAATCGAATGCCGGATCTATGCCGAGGATCCCGAAAAGGATTTTATGCCTTCACCGGGAAAAATGAGCTTATACCGTGAACCCGAAGGAGCAGGGATCAGAGTTGACAGCAGTTACCATTCTCCTGCAGAGATATTCTCTTTTTATGACCCGATGATCAGCAAGCTGGTGGTTCATGCTCAAGACCGGGAGCGTGCCATTGAACGAATGATTCTTGCCCTGCATGATTTTCATATTCACGGAGTTGCTACGAACATTGCTTATTTGGCTCAGGTGGTCGGATCTGAAATGTTCAGGAAAAATCAAATCAATACCGGATTTTGCCAGGATTATGCCACCGAGCTGCTTGACGGTATTACCGAAACAAGAGACCTTGTACCGGATTACCTGCCCCTGATCACATATGTGCTGTTACAATCCGGGTTGAATGACCGCGGAAAAACTGTTTGGCAACAGATTGGCTATTGGCGGATACTGCCGCAAACCGAATGGAGATTCTCAGAGATCAGCAAACCGGTAATTCTTATAAAAGAGCCGAACCACCACATAAGGATCAAATTCGGGGATGAGTCCTACAGGATTGATCGATTGAATATTAACGAACAAACTATACGCTTCAGACTTGAAAATGAAAAGGAGGTACTGGCTTTCTATTCATTCACCGGTTCACGTGACGCCATTATTGAAATTGAACACCACCCTTTTAAAGTGTCAGAAGCTTACAGATTACAACCCCGCCATGAACCTTCACCGAAATACCAGGGAGACGGACAAAATCATACGATGATCTTATCACCCATGCACGGCAGGGTGATAAGAATTCATTCTAAACCGGATCAAAAAATATCCGAAGGAGATCCGCTTATTATTATTGAATCCATGAAAATGGAGAATGCCATTACTTCTCCGCGTGAAGGAGTTATAGACTCAATCCTGGTGACAGAAGGAGAACAGGTTGAACTAAACAGGATTTTGATTAAATTCAAAGAATAAACATGTATACCAATGAAGAACATGAACTGATCCGGAGCTCGGTCAGGGATTTTGCCGAAAGGGAGATTAAACCGAGGGCTCGGGAACTGGATGACAAGGCGGAGTTCTCTGATGAGCTGACCCGGATGATGGGTGAAATGGGACTGTTCGGGATGACAATTCCACCTGAATATGGCGGTCAGGGTTTGGATACCCTTTCTTACATAATAGCTGTTGAAGAGGTTGCCCGTGTGGATGCATCTCAGGCTGCTACGCTTGCCGCACATAATTCATTGGGCGTGGGCCCTCTGTTTCACTATGGTACGGAAGAGCAGAAACAAAAATACCTGCCGCAACTCTGTACCGGCAAAGCATTATGGAGTTTTGGCCTGACTGAACCGGATGCGGGTTCCGACTCCAGAGGGTCAAAAACCAGAGCTGTCAAAGATGGGGATGATTGGGTGATCAACGGTTCTAAAATTTTTATTACCAATGGATCAGCCCCCATATCTATTGGATGTACGGTGCAAACAGTGACCAAAACTTATGAGAATGGCAACCGGGAGTTTACCAATTTTCTGGTTGAACGAAATACACCCGGATTCAAAGCAACTCCCCTGCATGGCAAGATGATGTGGCGTGCCTCTGATACGGCCGAACTTTTCTTTGAAGATTGCCGTGTGCCTGATTCATCCAGATTAGGCAAAATTGGCCAGGGATCAAAAATTATGTTAAGAACACTGGACAGCGGAAGATTATCTATCGCTGCAATGGGACTCGGACTGGCACAGGGGGCATTTGAGATGGCTCTGCAATATGCAAAAGAGAGAAAACAGTTCGGAAAACCTATTATTAAATTCCAGGTAAATGCATTTAAATTAGCGGATATGGCTACAAAAATAGAGCTGGCGAGAGCGCTTCTGTATAAAACCTGCTGGTTAAAAGATCAGGACCGGCCATTCGCTAAGGAAGCAGCGATGTCAAAACTCTATTGCTCTGAAATTGCCAGGGAAGTAGCCGATGAAGCGGTTCAAATGCATGGAGGATACGGACTGATCAAAGATTATGCAATCGAACGGTTTTACCGCGATCAACGTATTCTTCAAATAGGAGAAGGAACATCTGAAATTCAACGGTTGGTGATCGCACGGTATATTTCACAATGAATATAAATTTTTATCATGAACAAGGTTTATAAAAATGCGAAGGAAGCAATTGCGGATTTAGCGGATGGTATGTCCATTATGCTGGGAGGTTTCGGTCTGTGCGGGATTCCTGAAAATTGTATTGATGCACTGGCCGATTCTGATATCAAGGGTTTGACCTGCATTTCAAATAATGCCGGAATTGATAATGTGGGGTTGGGTAAATTGCTTAGGAAACATCAGATTATTAAAATGATTTCTTCATACGTGGGAGAGAATAAGGAGTTTGAACGGCAATACCTGAGTGGTGAACTGGAGCTGGATCTGATCCCCCAGGGTACACTGGCAGAAAGAATTCGTGCGGGAGGACTCGGAATACCCGCGTTTTTTGTTCCGGCCGGCTATGGGACCGAAGTGCAGGGAGATAAAGAAGTAAGGGAATTCAACGGTAAAAAACATATTCTGGAGCTGGGCCTTCGCGCAGACTTTGCCCTGGTGAAAGCCTGGAAAGGAGATACGAAAGGTAACCTGATATACCGGCATACTGCTAACAATTTTAACAATATGATGGCAGCTGCCGGCATCATTACTGTTGCCGAAGTTGAAGAACTGGTTCCTGCCGGAGAACTGGATCCTAACCAAATCCATACCCCCTCTATCTTCGTTCAGCGAATTTTTCAGGGAACCAACTATCGGAAACAAATTGAATTTGTTACAACAAGCGATTGATTAATAAAATATTATTATGTCTTTGGATAAAAACAGTATAGCAAAACGAATTGCACAGGAATTAAAAGACGGCTATTATGTAAACCTCGGGATCGGAATTCCGACACTCGTGGCTAATTATATCCCGGAAGGAATGGATGTGACACTCCATTCGGAAAACGGACTGCTCGGAATCGGTCCGTTTCCAACTAAAGATCAGGTGGATGCAGATCTGATCAATGCAGGAAAACAAACTGTAACCTATGTGAAAGGTGCGGCATTCTTTGATTCTGCAGAAAGTTTTGGTATGATTCGAGGGGGACATATTGACCTGACAGTTCTGGGCGCTTTTGAAGTTTCTGAAACCGGAGATATCGCCAGCTGGAAAATACCCGGGAAATTGGTGAAGGGAATGGGGGGTGCTATGGACCTGGTGGCAGCAGCTAAAAATATCATTGTAGCCATGATGCATACCGACCGGAACGGGAATTCAAAACTTCTGAAAAAATGCCGGTTGCCTTTAACCGGAGTCAATTGTGTAAAAAAGATCGTAACCAATCTGGCTGTGTTGGAAGTAATCCCGGATGGTTTCAAACTCCTGGAGCGGGCTCCGGGCGTTACTACAGAAGAAATTAAAGAGGCCACCGAAGGAAATCTGATCGTCGAAGGAAATATTCCCGAAATGCAGCTTTAACAGAGAGAGCCAATTACATTAAGCGGGTTTGATTATGGCAGAATTACATTTTCCAAAAAAAGTAACCATCGGAGATCTTACCGTTCGTGACGGTTTTCAACATGAAGAGCACTTTATTCCTACCAAAACAAAAATCTGGATACTCGAACAATCCATACTGGCCGGTTTTAAAAACCTGGAAGTCACTAATTTCGGAAACCCTAAGGGGATGCCCCAGTTTGCTGATGCCGACCAGGTTTTTCAAGGTATCCGTGAAAGCAAACTGATTGCCAACCTGATTGACCAGGTTACGCTGACAGCGGTAACCATCCGTGAACGGGCTATAGAAAGAGCCATCCGGGCGAAACAGGAGGGAAGAGGTCCTGACAGGATTCTGCTCATGGTGTCAACCAGTGAGTCTCACCATGAGGCCAATTCCGGTATCACGTTGGCTGAGTATTGGAAAATGTGCGAAAAATGGATTCCGAAATGCCTGGATAACGGCATTAAGGTAAACGGTACCGTAAGTACTATCTGGGGATGCCCCATCGAAGGACCCACAGAAATGAGAATGGGGATCGAATTTGCCCAGCGATGGTTTGACATCGGTGCTTCGGACGTAGAACATGCCGACCACGACGGATCAGCCTCCCCCGACCGGGTTTACCGGTACTTTTCAATGCTACTGGATCATTTTCAGGACCCGTCAAAACAGATTGTCCATTTTCATGTTACCCGGGGATGGGGATTGGCTAATGTATTGGCAGCCCTTCAGGCAGGTATGACAAATTTCGAATCCTCTTTCGGCGGTATGGGTGGTCAACCGGCTAATTTCGTTGACGGAGTGCCGGTTGCTGGTACCGGTTCCTATTATTATAAGGATCCGGAATATGTCGGGTTGGTAAGTACCGAGGATATGGCCGTAATGATGGATGAGATGGGGATTGAAACCGGACTGGATATTGACAAGGTGCTGGAAATCGGTACTATGATTGAACGAATTGCCGGACGCCGGTTGCGATCAGAATCAATTCGCAACGGCCGGATCCCAAAAACCGGAAGCAGATTCCAAAAATAGGAAAACAACTGCCCTGTTGATTTTCATAATTATTTAATAATCAATCAATAAGTTAATCGGGAACAGCTTTTGATCGGTGCATTCTGAATAGAAATACCCTGAATATGGGTCAGAATGCTGATGCCCATGAAAATAGATCAAAAGTCTGTTGCTTATGTTTTGCTGCTTTTTGGATTTCTCTTAAGCTTGAGCGCCTGCAACAAAGAGGAACCTCCTGAAAGGAACGACAACCGTTTTCTGGTCATAGATCAGCCCGGAAATCATACCGACCGGCTCCGGGGAGTGAATCGTTATCTCTCCTTTCATCGTATCAAACAAGGGACATCAACCAGTGACGATGATGGTCTTTTCCTGTACAAATATCAGTTGGAAGGCCCTGAAGTGGACGGAGTACAGGTTCAGGCATCACATGTAATATATTACAACCATAAAATTTACCTTGCTTATAATACTGCAGGTGAATTAGTCAGAGGCGCTTTTGAAGTGGTTGATTTATCCGATGCGGATCATCCCGGAGTTTATACTACCGGAACACCTTATTCAGAATATAGTTCTCTTGATATTTACCAGGATCCGGGAGGTGGAACCGGTCATTTACTACTGGCCGGTTGCACTCATCCTCTTACCGGTTATCAACGAGCCATATTGGAAATTTATGATTTGAATGCATCGGGATTACCGGTGCTTTCACCCGTTACTATTAATCTGAACGGATTTGTTGCCACGGATGTCAGCGGACTGGCAGTGGTAACCGGTACCGGTGGAGGATTATTCATGACCGATCCTGACGGTCTGCGAACAGCCGACTATATAACCGATCTTGAAGATGCACGATCCGTGTCTGAAGCTTCCGGCGGATCTTATGTGGCTCTTTTGGGGAGCCCGGGGCGACTCATGACCGGTTTGCCGGATGCGCCTGCGGAATTGCAACTGGGTGGACTTGCCCGGGTGGGTACCAAAGCAATTGTCAGGGTGGTGAACCACCGGGCTTATGTGGCTTTGGGTGAAGGGGGATTGAAAGTTGTTGATCTGGCAACCGGAACCGTTACGGCTTCATTGCCCCCGCCTCCTGTTCCCCCGGGAGAAAACCCTGATAATTATGTAACCAATGGTGTCTCAGCTAATGAAGACGGTACCGTGTTTATTGCTAATGGGGCAGCCGGGATTTATGTAGCTCAAACCTTACCTTCAGGTGAACTGGAGGTATTAGGATACCTGGATCTGGATGCCAGTGTGAATTTTGTGGAAGCCGATGGTGATTACCTTTTCGCTGCCAGTGGAGAAAAAGGGGTGGCGATCATCGAAATGCAAAATTTTAATGCCGATACCTTACTCGGGGTACAGACACTGGAGATTAACCCTTCTTCCATTACTTCTTCAGGAGCCCGTTCAGGCGGCCGGATTACCGGTGCACACACCGATTTTGTAGTTGTCAGAGGAGTTTGCTGGAGCCAGACTCCACATCCGGATATTCAATCTGATAAAACTGTCAATGGTTCCGGCGGGGGGAGTTTTTTAAGCGATCTTTCCGGTTTGCAACCGGGTACACAATACTATGTCAGGGCGTATGCCCAAACCGCTGAGGATACGATTTACGGTAACGAAGTCAGTTTTTTAACCCATTCCGGAGAATCCGATAACCAGATGTTCACCGATCCGCGTGACGGGCATCTCTATCACTGGATCAAAATCGGTAACCAAACCTGGATGGCTGAAAACTTGGCCTGGTTGCCCGCTGTGAGTCCTTCTGCATCCGGTTCATTTATTGATCCCTACTATTATGTTTACGATTATAACGGATTCGATGTGACCGAAGCCAGCTCAAAAAGCACCTATAATAAATATGGTGTATTGTATAACTGGATGGCCGCCCGGGAGGCTTGCCCGTCAGGATGGCACCTGCCTACCGATGAGGAGTGGAAAATGCTGGAGCAGCATCTCGGAATGGATCCTGCAGAACTGGATCAACTCCGCTTTCGCGGGTCGGCCGGAGTGGGTAATCAAATAAAATCGGTAACCGGATGGAATAATGGGGGTAACGGTGATGGAAGCTCCGGTTATTTTGCTACTCCCGGGGGCTATCGTGCCCGGTGGGGAGGGTATAAATATAAAGGAGATTTTACAGCCTTCTGGACTGCTACACAGGAAGATCAACGTGCCTTGTATCGCGGTGTGTACTCATTCAATGATGGGATTTACCGGGAGCGGTGGTTTTTAACTGCCGGTTTTTCAGTGCGTTGCGTAAAAGATTAATACTGTTTAGGGGAAAAAATTCCGAAAAATGGAAGAAAATAATATAAAACAGATGGCTAAAGTATTGAAATACAGTCAAATATGGTTTATGGCACCTGTTTTGACCAGGATTTCAAGCATTTCTAGTAAGATAATTATGTTTCATTAAATTAAATTGAGATGAAAAAGCTCTTGTTTTTAACTGCCATGGTTGCTGTATTGCTCAGCAGCTGTACGCCTGAAAATCCGGGTCCCGACCCGGCTACTCCTCAGGACGTGATCTTTTCCAGTACTTTTGACGGTGGAGGCTTCAAGTCTGACGACCCGTTCAGTTGTTCCAATCCGCCGGCTGACTATGCCATGCTGGTAATCGAGCAGGGTGGGGTAACTACTACCTACTATCCGGCTGTTTTTTACCTGAATGGCGTTTTGTACACCCAGGCTGTTAAACTGGCTCCGGGTGATTATCAATTGACCGAATTTGTTTTGATGCATGCCGAGGGTGATCCGAATGACCGCACCGATGATATCGTGGTCAATGCGGCACCTCATGCAGGAAGCACTTACGGTGATATGCTGGTGAACCCGCTACCGGTTTTCTTTACGGTTGAAAAATTTGTAAAGAAAGAGATACCGGTTGAGATATTGTGCTATGAAGAGTCTTCGTATGCTGATTTCGGATTTGTCTGGTTTAAGATAACCGAAACCACACTGCATGAGAAATGGTTCTTTGGTGACTTCTGTACGAAGAACTACATGGATTATGCGGGTAGTGATTATGAGGCCAACGGATTACAGGTGGATATGCCGGCTATCTTCAAGATAGAGGTTTACCGCAACGGAGATCTCCGGGGTACTTACTCCAATCTTGGACAGGCACCCGGGCCTCTTGCCATCAATTACATCGACCGTCCCGGAGTGACAGATAATTTTGAATTGAAGGTGTATATCCTGGTTAAGATCGGTAACCAGTTTGATTACAAATACTTTGGCAGTTGGTTCTTTGTGGATGACGGGGATATCTTTACCCAGAACGGCAGCGGACCCGGCGATGACGGGGTTTATGATTTCGTGTTGGGTAACTGTAATGCCGAGGCAGCCGATTTTGCCTTTGCTCCTTACATGAATCTGCCATCTACAGCCCAATTGAGTGTTTCAATTCAACAAAGTGATCCGAGAAATGCTTATATGGATGCCAATGTGGTATTTCCCGGTACCGGTTATGACATAACCAGCGGCACTATGGATGCTTTCTGTTTCGTTGAAGATGTTAATATTTACGTCGGTACAACCTATAATGTAGATGTGTACAGTTCACTCTATCCCGAACTACTGCCTGCTCCGATCAATGGTTGGGAATGGGATCGTGTCAACTGGTTGATTAATCACCTCGAGGACTTCCCGGGTTATACCTGGTATGACCTGCAACACGCACTTTGGAAATTGCAGAACCCGGCCTGGGACGGCCATTTCGTGGATAATCCGAATGACCTGTTCGATGTTCCTGCCTGGACTGCAACCGGTCAGGCAATGTATGCTGCTGCAGTGGCGAATGGTGACGGTTATGTGCCCCTCCCCGGAGGCTGGGCCGCCGTAACCTTTGTCAATCAGGGTACTGTCATACAAACTGTATTTGTGATAGTTGATCCCTGATCGCGACCGGAAATACTTGTAACATTTAAGGGAGGTGCTTAAAAGCATCTCCCTTTTTTATCATCTTTTAACGGTCAGACTGGTGAAATTTGTAACTTCGGTTGTTAAACACATTTACTAAACCTATTTATCATGTTAAAAAGGATTTTTCTTTTCAGTTTGGCTTTGGCTATACTGGCCGGTAACCTGAGGGCTCAGACTGCTTCGCGGAGCATACCCACTCCGGCCTCTTTCTTTGGTTTTCAACCCGGTACCGACCGGGAGTTGTTCAATTATGAATCATTGATTGATTATATGAAAATCCTGGCAGATCAATCCCCAAGGATCTCCATGATTGAAATCGGCACCTCCCCTTTGGGGCGTACCATGTATGCTGCATTTTTATCCTCGGAAAAAAATATTCGGAATTTAAGCCGGCTGAAAGAGATCAACCGTAAACTGGCATTGGATCCGGATATTCCGGCCGGAGAGCGGAAAGCCCTGTATAAAGAGGGAAAGGTTTTTATTCTGGCCACGCTATCCATGCACTCTACCGAAGTGGGTCCTTCACAATCAGCCCCTCTGGTGGCTTATCAAGTAGCTACTACACAGGATCCGGATCTGCTGGGTTGGCTGAATGATGTGGTGTATATGATGGTACCCTGCCATAATCCCGACGGGATGGATATGGTGGTAGAGAATTATAATAAATACAAGGGAACTAAATATGAAGGATGTTCCCTGCCAAGAGTGTACCATAAATATGTGGGGCATGACAATAACCGTGACTTTGTTACCTTGTCACAGACTGATACTAAGGCTATTGCTGCTTTGTACAACAAAACCTGGCTGCCTCAGGTCATGATCGAGAAACATCAGATGGGATCAACCGGCGCCCGTTATTTTGTGCCTCCGGTGCATGATCCGATCGCGGATAATATTGATGAACAGATCTGGAACTGGACATGGATTTTCGGCTCGAATATGAGCAAGGATATGTCAGTAGCCGGATTGGCCGGGGTGTCGCAACATTATCTTTTCGATGATTACTGGCCGGGTTCTACCGAAACGGCCATCTGGAAAAACCTGATCGGTATGTTGACAGAATGTGCCAGCGCTCATCTGGCCACTCCTGTTTTTGTTGAGAAAAATGAACTTTCAGTCGGAGGAAAAGGGTTGGGCGAATACAAGAAAAGTATTAACATGCCATTCCCATGGGAAGGTGGCTGGTGGCGTCTGAGTGACATTATTCAGTATGAGCTGGCTACTACCTGGTCACTAATTAAAACGGGGTCAAAACATCATGATGAAATTCTGGCTTTCAGAAATGATTTGTGCCGGAGAGAGGTAAAAAAAGGGAAAACCGAAGCTCCGTTTTTCTATGTGATACCTGCCAGTCAGCGTGATGTGAGTGCGCTGTTCGGGATGATCGACCTGTTGAATGAACATGGTGTAAATGTGTATCAGTGTAATAAACCGTTGGTGTATGAGGGCAGAGTGATATCAAAGGGAGATTATGTGGTGCCTTTATCTCAACCTTACCGGGCATTTATCAAAGAGGTGATGGAAGCTCAGAAATTTCCTGCCAGGCATTACATGCCCGGAGGAGAACTGATCAGGCCTTATGATATTACCTCCTGGTCATTACCCCTGCATCGCGGCATTAAAAGCATGGAGATTGATCATCCTTTTGGGGAGTTGAACAGTGCTTTGGTGCCGGTAACTTATCCGTTGGAAAAGGTTTCCGGAATACCCGGGGAGGCTAAGGTTTTGGTGCTGTCGGCCAGTCGAAACGATAGTTATCACGCAGTATTTGACGCGCTTCAGAAAGAGATACCTGTGAAACGGGTTATAAAAGAGTCGGGAGGCTTGAACCCGGGTGATTTTTTGATCACATTAAATAAAAAGTCGCGTAAATCAATCTCATCAATTCTTTCCGATCTGGCCGCTGATCCGTCTTATCTGAATGAATCTTTCAAGGGAGATGCCACACCACTAACCTTGCCGAAGATCGGGTTGATTGAAACATGGTTCTCTGATAGCGATGCCGGATGGACTCGCTTTATTTTCGACAGTTACTCAATACCGTTTGATGTTTTGCGACCGGCTGATCTGAAAGAAAAAGAGCTGGGAGATTATGATGTGCTGGTTTTTCCGAATGACAGCAAAGGTGTTCTGATGGAAGGAAAATACCAGCGGGGGGGAGGTTCCTATTCAATTCCGTCTTATGATCCGAAATATATCAAAGGAATGGGTAAAGAAGGCCTCTCCAGGCTGATGAAGTTTATTGATGACGGTGGTGTGGTGATATCCTGGGAAGGATCTACTGCACTGTTTATGGGTGTGCTGACGATCAAACACGACAAAGAGAATAAAGAAGAGTTTCAATTGCCGATCAGGGATTTAAGTTCTGCCATGCGTAGTAGTAAAGTTTATATCCCGGGATCACTGTTGAAAGTGAACCTGTTGAAAAATCATCCGTTGTGCTATGGAATGCCGGCTACAACCAATGTGTTTTCAAGAGGAACCCCGGTGTTTGCTACTTCTGTTCCCCATTTCGATATGGATCGCAGGGTGGTGGGTACTTATGCCGAAGATCATATCCTGGTTAGCGGATATGCCGAGAATGAAGATCAACTGGCCGATAAAACGGTTCTGGCCTGGCTGAAAAAAGGAAAGGGTCAACTGGTGCTGTTTGGTTTTAATCCGCAATTCAGAGCTTCAACTCCGGTTAATTTTAAATTGTTGTTTAACGGGTTGCTGCTGAAGTGAGAGTGACAACCCGGCAACCTGACAATATTTGAAATGGGTTAAATTGAATCTTCTGAGGCCAGTTCAAATTTTTGTTGTCTGAGTAACATTCCGTCGATGCTGTCGGTTGCAAACCGCAGGTCGTTGGTCTGATCAGAAAAAACCCTGAAAATTGCCAGCATCAGGTTATATTCACCGTGTGGCATTTGTACCGTATCGGTAACGAGGGTGCTGTTGACCGGAAAGAGAAATATGTCAGCTGCCGTTTGTCCGTTAATCTGAAAAATACCGGTAGAGTCGAGCACCAGGTAGTGCTCGTCATTGGGGCCTTGCCGGTAAATTTTGGCGAATATGTTCACCGGTTCATCTTTGTCGATATCCACATCCACATTTAAAACCTTTAATTGGGCATATCCGTCGGTATCCAGGTCAACGACCTGCACCCATTCCGTGTTTTCCATATTCAGCGAGAAGATATATCCGTCATCCAGGTCCGTTTCAAAAGGCCTTTCACCCAGTTCAGAAGATAATTCACGGTCATAAATTAATACCGGCATGGATACATTTTCTTCATAAACGATAATTTTAAAATCGTACAGCCCATGTCCCAGCGTATCCGGATAAAACCCGGTAGGG
>Ga0190359_1000766_pt1 | contig 21358 bp, 14 predicted proteins | sample 48721823_MG_FD_161269 | JGI IMG/M metagenome (GOLD analysis project Ga0190359, IMG submission 161269) | Hydrothermal vent microbial mat bacterial communities from Southern Trench, Guaymas Basin, Mexico - 4872-18-2-3_MG | ecosystem: Environmental > Aquatic > Marine > Hydrothermal vents >... | reverse complement strand
CCCTGTTACGAAGCAGAGTATTGTCTTATCAAGATACATTTCCTCCTTTTTCAATACAGGAATCGGGATGATTCTCTATTTTGTTTCCGGCTCATTATACAGCTCGATATTCAAAGATAAGATAGTTAGCCTCAAATCTGTGATCAGTTTGGAAGGAGGGGCAGTATTTTTATTCGTATCTCTTCTTCTTACGGCTTTATTTTTACCTTTCCACTTTAAACTGGGAATCAGCAAAGCCCTGCTGTTTTCCCCTGTTGCCTTCATTATCTCATCATCGGCTGTTTGGGCGGGATATAAGCATATCTATACAAATATGCAGCTTTGGCTCGGGACTCCCCTGTCTGTCTTCATTCTGCTGGTTCTCTTCTCAAGCCTTACACTTTTATCAATATTCCTCTCAATAAAAGCCTATAAACTCAAGGAGCTTTAATCGATGCTTCTTTTTGTGAAAAAAAATGAATAAGATAATTCTTGTGCTCGTCATTCTGGTCATCATCATATTGATTGCCTTCTAAAGACAAAAAAAGCCCCTCCCGCGGGCATGTGTGCTGTTACTTGTTCCGCCTTTCTTTAAGAAAGGCGTTCCCGCCGGGAAGGATTGCACTCGATGATCGGCCCCACTTGTTCTTGCCAGAACAAGTAAAAAACCTCTCTGACAGGCTTGAAAAAGTACTAAAAAATGTATTTTCAGCTCCTGTATACGTAGCGGTCCTTGTTGACTCACAAGTCCAGCACCCTGATTATATCCTTTACGACGGAACACTGGCAGCCGGCACTATGATGATAGCAGCAAGAGCCCTCGGGTACGGGACCGGTTTTTTCACAACTTTCTTGGTTATCTTTGAGTCATTTTGACTCACGCGGCTTTCTTGGAGCCAATAGATTGAGAAAAGCCACAAAAATGGCAGCTCCGAGAACCGCCCATATAACAGGAAAATTATGAGAGCCGAACCTTAAGTAGGGAGAGAGAGGAAGGCCCAACTCTCTGGCAATAAAGGTTCCTATCAATGCCCCTATAAATCCTAGAACAATGGACGAAAGACACCCCAATCCTCTTCTTCCCGCTATATGAGCTCCGAGACTTCCCGCAATAGAGGCAATAAACAGCAGAAACAAAAATCCGAATAAACTCATTTCATTTTTATCCTTATATATAATTATCCGTTCTTGACTTTCGGCTTAAAAATCTTTTTCCTCTTTGCTTTTTTTTGGTTCGCCTTTACTTTCGCTCACAGGCTCCACTCCTGCTTTTTCCGCAAAGAAAAACAGGTACCTTCGCAGTCTGTCCATCTGATGCCTCGGCTCACTGATCCCATGCCCTTCTCTCGGGTACCGGACAAAAGTGACTTCTTTATCTAAATCGCGAAGAGCCTGATAAAACTCAACGGCCTGCTCCTGAGGCACCCTTCTGTCTTCAGCGCCGTGCATGATAAGGACAGGTGTCTTCACATTTTTTACATAACGGATAGGCGAATGCTTTTCATAGCTTTCTTCTTTGTCCCACGGCGTCCCGAAAAACCAGCCCAGATAATGGGAGATATCAGTCGTGCTGTACATACTGTAAAGATTAGGGAGTCCTGCTCCGGGAGATACGGCTTGAAACCGGTCTGTCTGAGTAACGATCCAATAGCTCATATAGCCGCCGTAGCTCCATCCGTAGCAAATCAATCGCTCCGGATCAGCCAGTCCCTTCTCAATACAGTCATCAACTCCGGTCATGCAGTCATCATAATCTCTTATTCCCCAATAATTGCGGTTCGCATTAAGAAACTCCTGTCCATAATTGGAGCTTCCTCTAAAATTAGGCTGCAGCACCATAAATCCATTCCCTGCAAAAAATTGATTTGAGGAACTGAACGAGAGTATGCGTGCGCTGCTGGGCCCGCCGTGAGGATTGAGTATAAGAGGGTATTTTTTCTGGGAATCATAGTCAACGGGATAAGTGAGTATGCCTTCTATCCACTGGCCTTCACTGTTTTTCCACTTTACGACTTCGGCCTTTCCGAATTTTATATGCTCCTTTTCCAGCCATTGATTGGCATCGCTTAATTTTTTAGGATCTCTTAAATCCAAGAAGGCTGTATAGATCTCAGCCGGCCAATCAGGTCCGGAACGGACCCACACCCATCTGGAGCCATCCTCTGAGAGTTCCCATTGAAAGTTGCTTCCCAAAGGAGGATTCAGTTTTTTGATTTTTCCTGATTTGATATCAACAGAAAACAGATTGTATGTGGTGCGGTCTCCTGTGGACCAATAAATCTTTGAGCCGTCTTCAGACCATATGGGATAAGAAAAGTCAAGGTCAAAGTCTTTGAGCAGTATTTCAGGTTCTCCCCCTTCATAAGAAATGATATAAAGTTTCTTGTACCATGTATTCGTTCCTGTATGCGGATCAGAGGCAAAAGCAATGGACTTTCCGTCAGGCGACCATCTGGGACTGATGTCGCTTCCGGGATTTTCAAAGAGTTTTCTTGATTCTTTGCTGTCTGTCTCAATAACCCATATATCACTGTTCCAATTCTCATCTATCTTTGTATTGGGTCTGGTCTCATACACTATGTGCCGGGAATCCGAAGACCAGTCGGGACTGCTGACCGTAAAATCCCCTTCAGTGAGACGGCTTTCTTTATCCTCTTTTATATCATAAATCCATAAATGGCTCATACGGAATTTCTGGTCTACAACCTCTTCATCGTCTTTTTTCTTTTGCTTCTCTTTCTCTTCTTTGCTCAAAGGATCCCTGGCCGTAAAGAGAATTTTATTTCCGTCAGGAGATATACTGAAAGAGCCGATGCTCTCTTCATGTTCTGTAACCTGCCAGGCTTCTCCTCCGTCCATATACATAAAAAATATTTGTGTTTTTGATTCACCGCCGGCATCGCCTGTTTTCTTGCTTGAAGAAAGAAAGGCTATTCTATCCCCATCCGGAAACCAGGAAGGGGATGAACAGCTGTCAGCGCCTCTCGTCATCTGCCTTCTTTGAGAGCCGTCAACATGAACACGCCATATGTGAGTGACAGCTTTGAGATCTTCTGATTCCATATCTCTTTCTCTTTTTGTATAGACAACCCACTTGCTGTCCGGAGAAAGGGCTGGACCGGAAACACTGTTGATTCTCAGTGTGTTTCGAGCTGATAGGACATCTACCACTTCTGCTTTTCCTTTGTCTTTCTCTGCTGAAAGAAAAGGCGTAAAAAACAGAAATACAATAACAACACTAAATAAACGAATCTTCTGTTGGTTCATCTTAGAGCCCTCCTTAATTCTGGGCAAGAGGAAGCCTGCACTTTATTAAACTGCTGAGTGATTTCCATTTCAGGATTTATCTGGTCGTTTCCAGCAGTTAAAGACCATCTCCATGTTCCGGCAACATCAGCCGGCACCACCCAGAAAAAGATATGATGCCTTTCACTTCCGACAAAGACATCTTTTTTCATTTATTCTGCCTCCTTTTCATAACTAACCTGAACTATTCATAAAAAAACGGGGATATTCATTTTTTTGTTTTGCTTTCAAGGATATACATGTTTTCCGCAAAAAAGACAACTGAAAAGTTTTTGTTTATTTTTTCTTTCATTTTAATCGTCCTTTTTTTACCATATAGGCAAGCCGATCTCAATGCACCTGCTTCGTTACAGGGTACTCGCGGTGAAGGACCACAGCTTCACGCCCTGTGCCTCGCATCTGCAGCAGCCTCGGCTTGTTCATCATCCAGGTTTATAAGGAGGTAGCGCATGAAGAAAAAAATAAGCCGCAGGAATTTTTTCAAAATAAGCGGAACAATCGGCCTGGGAGCCGCTCTGGAAAGCTGTGCTCTACGCAAATCTGAGAATATTCTCCAGACTCACCCGAAAACAGAGCCCATGGGCCATCTTGTGACCAAACCCATAGATACCGTGAAAATAGGTTATGTCGGTATCGGAAACCAGGGAAGCGGCCACGTTATGAACCTGCTTCGCATCGAGGGAGCAGAGATCAAAGCTGTTTGTGATATGAGAGAGGAAAGGACATTATGGGCACAGGAACAGTGCCGGCTGCACGGAAAATCCATTCCTGCCGCCTACAACAAAGGCCCTGAAGACTACCAGCGCATGTGCGATACGGAAGACCTGGATCTGGTTTACAACGCCACTCCTTGGGAATGGCATGTCCCCATTTCTGTTAAGGCCATGAAGACAGGCTCTCATGCTGCTTCTGAGGTTCCCGGAGCTATCACTCTGGAAGGATGCTGGGAATTAGTCGAAACATCGGAAAAATACAAAAAGCACTGCTGCACTATGGAAAACTGCAATTACGACCGGACCGAACTTATGCTGTTCAATATGATACGTCAGGGTCTGTTCGGAGAACTGCTCTATGCAGAATGCGGATATCTGCATGACCTCAGAGAATACAAGTTTGGAAACCTCTACTATCCTCCTGATTGGCGCCTCAAATATTCCATAAAAAGAAACGCTGACCTTTACCCCACCCACGGACTCGGTCCTGTGTCTCAGTGGATGGGTATCACCCGAGGCAATAAATTCGAGTACCTTGTTTCCATGAGCAGCCCCAGTCCTTCTCTCAGCTTAAAACGTGAAGCCATTAAAAGATACGGAGAGGACCATCCTCGAGCCAAGACAGATTACGCTCTGGGAGATGTTATCAGCACTTTGATCAAAACCAATAAAGGCCAATCCATTCTGGTCACGCATGATACCAATTCCCCCCGCCCATACAGCCGAAAAATACTGATCCAAGGGACCCACGGCTTAGCTCGAAAATATCCTGAACAAAAGATTCATATTGAAGGGCTCTCACCCAGTCACAAGTGGGAGGACCTCTCCGAATACAGAGAACAGTACAAGCACCCGCTTCTCAAATCCCTGGAGGAAAAAGCCCAGGGCGCCGGACACGGGGGCATGGACTTTATCGAAGACTTCCGGCTTATCCAGTGCCTCAGAGAAGGCAAACCCACTGATTCGGACGTGTATGACGGCGTGACTATCAGCGCTGTCGTCGCATTGAGCGAAAAATCTATTGCTGCCAGAAGCTCTCCTGTTAAATTCCCTGACTTTACAAGGGGGAAATGGAAATCACGCAAACCTTTGGGAATCGTGACCGCTTGAATTCATTTTCCCCTAAAAAACTTGGAATTTTTAGCTTACAGGCATGCCGCTTAAAAGGGATTCTTATCGTTAAAAACCTTCATATCAGGCAATTCCGTGTTCAGCGTCAGGGCTTTATATACACAGACAGGACTGTCAAATTTAACAGGAGGCCCCCATCCTGACCGCCCTTCTGTGATATATCCTTCAAGACCTATCCCCCATTCCAGGTCCATATAGGCAAAACCCTGATCCATTATCTTTACGAACCCGTGGCTTGTTGGCCATTTTGCTGTCTTTCTGCCCGCCGCCTCATGTGTTTTCTTCAGCGCTTCCAGAAATTCTTTGTATTTATCCGGATTAAGGACTTTATCCATTTCCATTCCAGAAACAACTAATTCCTCATCGTCCGGAGAAGCGATCTTGGGAATAACCGCCATCAAAGATAACGCACCTCTCAGGGCAGCCGGATCCGGTCTGTCTGATTCGAATCTCTTGTACTCGCAAAGCTCAACCCCTGCTCCTGAACTGATATTAGCCAGTGTGTACGTCACTCTTTTGTTATTGACCTGGATGATCCGTTCTTTTAAGACAAACGATTTTCCCTCATGGTCTATCTTTTCCCATTCTTTGCCTTTAAATTGGCTGCACTTTATAACACCTGTTTCTATATACCTGTCTACACGAAACTGAGGCGGATTCTTTGTGAACCAGATTTCGAAGATTTCAGAGTCCAGATTTTTCTCCACAAAATTCTGAACATCATCAAAAGAATCCTCACCCGCTGTCCAGTATTTAATATAGAATTGATCGATATCTTCATACCCCCCGAATTTCCAAGGAATCGTAACATCCTTGGCAAAGATGAAAACCCCTGTCATCAAACAAAGCGCCATAATGGTCATTCTCCGAATTTTCATTTCACCCCTTCCCCTATGATCTATTTTAAATCACTCCAAAAATGAAAATATTAAAGGAAAAAAAAACCCGGCAACGACCTACTCTCCCACTCCGTTACCAGAGCAGTACCATCGGCACTGGAGAACTTAACTTCCGTGTTCGGAATGGGAACGGGTGTATCCTCTCCGTTATGGTTGCCGGGAAAAATTCTTATCATTCCAATTGAATCTGTCTTCCTTTTCAAGAAGCCTATTTTTTAACTTGAATAAACTTTATGGTCAAGCCTCACGGTCTATTAGTACTGGTTAGCTCAATCCGTTACCGGACTTACACATCCAGCCTATCAACCTCGTAGTCTACGAGGGACCTTTAGCTCCTTTCGGAGTGGGAAATCTAGTCTTGAGGCGAGTTTCTCGCTTATATGCTTTCAGCGGTTATCTCAACCAAACGTAGCTACCCAGCGATGCCCCTGACGGGACAACTGGAACACTAGAGGTTTGTCCATTCCGGTCCTTTCGTACTAGGAACAGGCCCTCTCAGATTTCCTCCGCCTACCGTGGATAGGGACCGAACTGTCTCGCGACGTTCTAAACCCAGCTCACGTACCGCTTTAATGGGCGAACAGCCCAACCCTTGGGACCGGCTTCAGCCCCAGGATGCGATGAGCCGACATCGAGGTGCCAAACAGGGCCGTCGATATGAGCTCTTGGGCCCTATTAGCCTGTTATCCCCGGCGTACCTTTTATCCGTTGAGCGACGGCCCTTCCTTACGGGACCGCCGGATCACTAAGCCCTGGTTTCCCACCTGCTCGACCTGTATGTCTCACAGTTAAGCTCCCTTATGCCTTTGCACTCTACGACTGATTACCAAACAGTCTGAGGGAACCTTAGGGCGCCTCCGTTACTTTTTGGGAGGCGACCGCCCCAGTCAAACTACCCACCTAACAGTGTCCCTCAGCAGGATAACTGCTGTAGGTTAGAACCTCAGAATAGTAAGAGTGGTATCTCACAGATGACTCCATCCTGACTAGCGTCAGAACTTCAAAGTCTCCCACCTATTCTGCACATAATAAACCAAAATTCACTGCTAAGATGCAGTTAAGGTGCCGGGGTCTTTCCGTCCAGCGGCAGGTAACCGGCATCTTCACCGGTACTACAATTTCGCCGTGCCCCTCTTTGAGACAGTGTCCAAGTCGTTACACCTTTCGTGCGGGTCGGAACTTACCCGACAAGGAATTTCGCTACCTTAGGACCGTTCCTTACATTGTATTTCCAGTTGAAATACTGTCTTATGCTTTAGACACCCTCTATCGCTAAAGGGAGTGGACTATATCATCATCTCTTCTCTATAAGAGATGCCTGACGTATAGTCTCTGAGGATTCTCCTTGGAAGAGTATTTTTAAGATATCTTCTTCTCTGTATGTTCTCTTTCCACCGTCATTCATATCTCTCCTTATTCTTACTATCTCCACAATTCCGTCTTTGGAAAGATGCTTTTTGTTTTGAACCAGGTTAGCTATTTTTCGAAATTTTGAAAAATCTCTTTTTTTCTTCTCTGACAAAAATCCATATCTGCTGAAAAACGGAATGACATTTTCGATAACCGCTTTTAAATTGTTTACTTCATAATACCACACTCCGTCAGACCTTGATCTCAGTGTTCCGCATTTCAAATACCGCTTGAATAAAGCCAATATCACTCTATCCTTTTGTGAGATATTGAAGCAAAGTGAGATTTTCCACGGGAGCTTATAATCTTTTCTCATTCTGAAGGAAACATTAAAGCTTCCCTCGCCATCCGCAAATCCAGCGAGATAGTAACCTATCCGAGAGGGAACAGCTTTTACATTAAGAGTCATGTTAACCTCCCTTGGCTCTTCCAGGAGTCTTTCCTGCTGATTGTCCGCACCAGACGCATTGTCACTCACCTGTATAAGACCAAGCAAGTAGCGCTGGATTCTCGGAGTTCCCAGCATATAGTCAGGTTTTAAAACTACAGTGGTCCATTCTATAGTTACGGCCGCCGTTTACCGGGGCTTCGGTTCAGAGCTTTCCCCGCATCAAGTGCGGGGTAACCCTTCCCCTTAACCTTCCGGCACCGGGCAGGTGTCAGTCCCTATACGTCGTTATTTTGACTTTGCAGAGACCTGTGTTTTTAGTAAACAGTCGCCAAGACCATTTATCTGCGACCTCCTCATGCTTCACTCTTGTAAAAAGAGTTACAACACTACCGAGGCTCCCTTTATCCCAAAGTTACAGGGTTAATTTGCCGAGTTCCTTAAAGAGGGTTCACACGTTCACCTTAGGATTCTCTCCTCACCTACCTGTGTTGGTTTACGGTACGGTCACCTATAAAACTCCTTAGAGGCTTTTCTCGTCGGCATGGATTCAACAAGTTGGAAATCCCTTAGGAAATCTTCCCCGCCGTGCTCAGGCTTAACGAGCTTCCGGATTTTCCTGGAAGCTCACCCTACCTGGCGGCCACACATTTTCAACCGTGTGTATGCCTATCCTTCCGCGTCACCCCATCGTACAAACGCTCTATAGGTGGTGCAGGAATGTTGACCTGCTATCCATCGCCTACGTCTTTCGACCTCGGCTTAGGCACCGACTAACCCTGAGCGGACTGACCTTCCTCAGGAAACCTTAGGTATTCGGTGTTGCGGGTTTTTGCCGCAATTTCGCTACTCATGCCGGCAGGTTCTCTTCTAACTGGTCCATACCGACTTACGTCGATACTTCATCCCCGTTAGAATGCTCTCCTACCATCCCGAAAGATCCGTAGCTTCGGTAGTAAGCTTGAGCCCCGTTACATTGTCGGCGCAAAAATACTTGACTAGTGAGCTGTTACGCTTTCTTTAAAGGATGGCTGCTTCTAAGCCAACCTCCTAGTTGTCTTCGCGTCCTTACTTCCTTGCCCACTTAGCTTACATTTAGGGACCTTAGCTGACGGTCTGGGCTGTTTCCCTCTCGACTACCAGGCTTAGCCCCGGCAGTCTGACTCCTGCACTATGGTTAATGGAATTCGGAGTTTGGTTGGATTCGGAAGATCTCTCGAACCCCTAGGCCATCCAGTGCTCTACCTCCATTACCAAACATGCAAGGCTAGCCCTAAAGCTATTTCGGAGAGAACGAGCTATCATTGAGTTTGATTGGCCTTTCACCCCTAGCCTCAGCTCATCCGGACAGTTTTTAACCTGTAGCGGTTCGGACTTTCCTCCGGTGTTACCCGGAGTTCATCCTGGCCAAGGCTAGATCACTCAACTTCGCGTCTATTCCGCACGACTAAACGCCCTATTCAGACTCGCTTTCGCTGCGGCTCCGCATGTTTCCATGTTTAACCTTGCCGCACAGAATAACTAGCCGGCTCATTATGCAAAAGGCACGCCGTCACCCCGCAAGCGAGGCTCCGACTGCTTGTAAGCATACGGTTTCAGGTACTATTTCACTCCCCTAACAGGGGTTCTTTTCACCTTTCCCTCACGGTACTGGTTCACTATCGGTCGCAGGTTAGTATTTAGCCTTGGAAGAAGGTCCTCCCAATTTCCCACAAGATTCCTCGTGTCCCGTGGTACTCGGGAACCTGACTAAGAGAAACAACATTTTCGCTTACAGGACTATCACCTTCTTTGGTTACACTTCCCAGAATATTCAGCTAATGTTGTTTTTTTTGACTCTTTGACTCTGTCGCACCAGAGTCAGGTCGGGCCCCATGACCCCGCATACACAACGCGTACGAACTATCACATGTATGCGGTTTAGGCTGTTCCCCTTTCGCTCGCCGCTACTGAGGGAATCACGGTTGTTTTCTATTCCTCCAGGTACTAAGATGGTTCACTTCCCTGGGTTCGCCTCTCCACCCTATGTATTCAGATGAAGATATCCCGTCTTCAACGGGATGGGTTTCCCCATTCGGAGACCTCCGGATCAAAGCTTGCTTAGCAGCTCCCCGAAGCTTTTCGCAGCTAACCGCGTCCTTCATCGCCTTCCTACGCCAAGGCATCCGCCGTATGCCCTTATTAACTTGACCATAAAGTTTAGTCAAGCTAAAAAAATATTGCCGCTTCTTAAAAAAAAGAAAGACTCGATTCAATTGTCAAAGATCTATTTATTTGATTCCCCAAAAAACCTGTGGAGAACGTCTTCTTAAAATGTTATTTCCAGATTGGTGGAGCTGATCGGGATTGAACCGACGACCTCCGGCGTGCAAAACCGGCGCTCTCCCAGCTGAGCTACAGCCCCAGATAAAATGGTGGGCCTAAGTGGATTTGAACCACTGACCTCACGCTTATCAGGCGTGCGCTCTAACCAGCTGAGCTATAGGCCCGATTCAATCGCTCCTCTTTACTGCTTCTAAGGGCCATTTATCTTCACCCTAATCAGCGTATAAAAAAAAGCAGAGCGGACCGCCAATCTTTCCGCATTATACTCCTTTGAAAGGAGGTGATCCAGCCGCACGTTCCCGTACGGCTACCTTGTTACGACTTCACCCCAATCATCGACCACACCTTAGGCACCTGCCCCCCGAAAGGGGCATGCGACTTTGGGCATAACCAACTTTCGTGATGTGACGGGCGGTGTGTACAAGGCCCGAGAACGTATTCACCGCGGCAAGGCTGATCCGCGATTACTAGCGATTCCAACTTCACGCTGGCGAATTGCAGCCAGCGATCCGAACTGAGAACGACTTTAGAGATTAGCTCCACCTTGCGGTTTGGCAACCCTCTGTACCGTCCATTGTAGCACGTGTGTAGCCCTGGACATAAAGGCCATGCTGACTTGACATCATCCCCACCTTCCTCCTCGTTACCCGAGGCAGTCCCCTTAGAGTACCCAACATGACTTGCTGGCAACTAAGAGCAGGGGTTGCGCTCGTTGCGGGACTTAACCCAACATCTCACGACACGAGCTGACGACAGCCATGCAGCACCTCTACTGGCTTCCTGCAAGCAGGATCACTCCCCTTTAAGGGAGCTAATACCAACAGTTCAAGCCCAGGTAAGGTTCTTCGCGTTGCGTCGAATTAAACCACATGCTCCACCGCTTGTGCGGGCCCCCGTCAATTCCTTTGAGTTTTAGCCTTGCGACCGTAATCCCCAGGCGGGGCACTTAACGCGTTAACTACGATACTCCCGCTTAACACAGAAACATCTAGTGCCCATCGTTTACAGCTAGGACTACCGGGGTATCTAATCCCGTTTGCTCCCCTAGCTTTCGTACCTCAGTGTCAGGAATAGTTCAGAGAACCGCCTTCGCCTCTGGTGTTCCTCCCGATATCTACGCATTTCACCGCTCCACCGGGAATTCCGTTCTCCTAAACTATCCTCAAGTTAAGCAGTTTCGATAACAATTCCGAAGTTGAGCCTCGGGATTTCATTATCGACTTGCTTAACCACCTGCGTACCCTTTAAGCCCAGTAATTCCGAGCAACGTTTGCCCCCTACGTTTTACCGCGGCTGCTGGCACGTAGTTGGCCGGGGCTTCCTCTGAAGATACCGTCAACCCGATAAATCGGGAATTCTTCTCTTCTGACAGGAGTTTACAACCCGAAGGCCTTCATCCTCCACGCGGCGTCGCTGCGTCAGGTTTTCACCCATTGCGCAAAATTCCCCACTGCTGCCTCCCGTAGGAGTCTGGACCGTGTCGCAGTTCCAGTGTGACCGTACACCCTCTCAGGCCGGCTACCCATCCTTGCCTTGGTAGGCAGTTACCCTACCAACTAGCTAATAGGCCGCAAGCTCATCCTCAAGCGCCCGAAGGCTTTGTCTCTGAAGACTTTTGTCCCAGAGAATTATGCGGTATTAATCCCGCTTTCGCGAGGCTATTCCCCACTCAAGGGCAGATTACTTACGTGTTACTCACCCGTTTGCCACTTTCCTCAAATGGCAAGCCATTTGATTCTCGTTCGACTTGCATGTGTTATGCACGCCGCCAACGTTAACTCTGAGCCAGGATCAAACTCTCCAATTATACATAAGAACTCCGAAGAGTCCTTATAAACAAAACTTATTGACAATTTGGACCGATCGAGGCCGCTCTGCTTTAGATTCAAAGATCATGTTCTTTCCAATCCAGGAAAGAAAGCCTCCAACCCTTATAAAAATACAATCTGTTATATATAAGAGAAAAATCTATTGTTCAGAAGGCTCTACTATAATAGGGATATTGGATATAATTGTCAAGGCTCTTTTAATTTTTTTTTCATGTCTCCAATTTTTAGCTTTTTTGTCAACTTTTGTTCACACTTGAGAACTCAGGTCTGGGCAGCTCCCCCTTAATCCACAAACAAACAAAATTGGCATGTCTTATGCATATACGTTCTAAAAATGAGACAAAAAGGAATGACATTCATCGAAGTCATGGTTTCCCTTTTTATCTTCTCTGTTCTCATCCTGGGTACATCCCAGCTTATCCTTCACTCCATCATTGTTCAGGAACGATGCGCAAATAGGGTCGCATCCCTAGAGCTGGCAGCCAACAAAATCGAGTATCTGAAATCCCTTGTTTTTGACCACGCTGAGCTCAGAGAAGGCTTCCAGAAAGAAGAAACAGACAAATACGAAAACAAAAAAACATTCCTTCTGCTCATCACAATCAAAGATATTTCCCGGAATATGAAAAGGATAGAAGTCTCAAGTTCTGTGAAAGGCAAGAAGGATAAAAAAATAACCCTGGCTGTGTATATATCCAGAGAAATCGGATTCTGACATCAATTATGAAAAAGATTCGCGGCTTCACTCTTTTGGAAACACTTGTAAGCCTTACCATTTTTTCTTTTGTTGTGTTTGCTACTCTTGCATTTTTCACAAATGCCCGGTCACACTTTATGAAAATAAAGGACGAACACGAGACAAATCAGGCTGCCTTCTCAGCTATCGATAAAATAAAAACAGACCTTTTCCAGTCCGGAACCGGCCTTTTTATCCCCTCCCGGTTAAAAGTGCTGGAATGTATAATCTGCAGTGAAGGAATCCTTTCCATCACCATTTCCGAAAAAACCTGCTCAATCGATTCCAGCCTCTTTGCCGGTCAGACAAGAATCTTTTTAAAAGACTCATATTCTTTAAAGAAAAAAAGAAAACTCTGCATCTTCGATTCCCGAAAAGGAGAAATTAAAGAAATCTCTTCGGTAGGATCTGATTCCTGCGTTATCTCTTCGCCGCTCACAAACTCCTATGAAAAAAATAACGTTAGCATAGTCCTGTTGAGAGAACTTAAATTTTATCTTGACCAGCGGACAGAAACTTTAAGAAGAAAGGTGAATGCAAGCCCTGCCCAGCCTCTGCTCGAAGAGACATCTCAATTCTCCTGTTCCTATGACAAAATGACAAATTTAGTAACCATCGCAATCAGCCAAAAAAGAAAAAAGGAGATCAAATATGAAGCCTTTCTTTTCCCAAAAAACACTGCTCTTTCTTTACCCCTTTCGAAATAAAAAGCAATTAAAGAAAGGAGCTGTTACTTTAGTGTGTGCCTTTATGGTATTCCTATTCACAACGCTCGGCTTGACCACACTGATGATGACCCAGCTCAATCTAAAACTGAGCCAGTACAGAAAAAATTCTGTATTAACGGATTATGCCTCTGAAAACGGAATCAAACTCGGTTTTTCGCAGCTCTCGGAACTCATATCCGGAATCCAGGAGCCCGTCATACTCAGCGAACAGGAGTTCTCTTCTTTAAAACAAGATGCCTTGAATAATGGCGAACAATCCATTGAACTCCTTCTGTCCTCTGAGATTCCTCTGACAACCTCAGGCGAATGGGAGTATATGAAATGGAGCTGCCTTACTTCGTTCACAAAGACCTGCGTTAAGGACTTCAGCGCCTATTTTATATCCGAATACAAAGTTGACTTAAAGTCACAGGGAAAAGTATATGAATACAGGACATCAAGAATCAAGACGCTTTCCTGCTTTTTGACACTCTTTACAGGCAATATCCCTCTTTCCGCCCTTCCTCTTCTCAAAGATAAAAACACAAACCATACACCTGAAAAAGAATTTTTAGAAAAAAACAACATCTCGGTTTTTTCTTCTGGAGAGGACGGCTCAGCCCCGAAAATTTACCTTTCAGAGGATGAGCTGATCCCTGACACAGCCTCAGAACAAATTAGGGAAGCTTTGAATATCAAGATATTCAAGCCTCAGGATCTATCCGATCAAAAACTCAGGCAGATCCTGGGATTAGAGATTACAGACGAACCCGTTCCCGGAGGTGTTTATCTTATTAAAGATGACCTCGGGCTCGGAGGGATATTCATACAAGGGGATGTTGAGGAGATGATTCTGGCTTTGGAACAAGACTATCAGATTATAAAAATCACTCATGAAGCAGGTGTGTGGATATTGAAATTCAACCCGCAAACAAATGAGACCTGTTTCATCACCCCTCTGGAAACCCAGTATTTTGACCTGACTCCCAAAGGGATTGTTATTGTCAACGGCGGAATAAAGTCTCTTGGAGGAGGATTTGCAAACTCTTCAGGGGAGATAGAAATGCTCGGGCAAGAAGAACAGGTCCCTTCCGTTCTGAACAGCGTCAATCTCACAATCATCTCTTCAGAAGAAATCACTATCTCAGACCATATCATACATGAAGGGGTTCAGTGGATAGAATCTGTCCCTTATGTCAAAGACTCACAATCTCAGCTCAATATCTTTGCCGGCGGAAACAGCCTGGCCGGACAAGAGGAAAGAACCGGGGGCATAACCATTGAAAACAACGCCTCAGAGGAGCTCAAAATACAGGCATCTCTTACTACCTCAAAAGGAGAATTTTCAATCATAGGTGAAAACAAAACAGTGAGCATCTTTGGGAGCGTGCATGCTTCAGAATACAGCATCAGCCAGAATGAACTGAATATTACTGAAGACGACCGTTACCTGAATAATGAAAACCTTCTCAAAAATTCCCCTTTAATCAAAATCCCGCTTCTTCATCTGGCTGATCTGGAAATCAGGGAGTGGAAAGAAAATGAATAAAGGGTTTTCCGTAGTGGAAACAGTGGCGTCCCTCTTCCTGATCGGAATTATTATAGGGATATCATCCATCTCTTTTCTGGATAAAAGCCCGAAATACAAAATCAAAAAAGCTGTATGGGATATTCACTCCAGGATGAATTTCGCCAGGTACAAATCCATATTCGAAGATACAAAATTCAGGATCTCTTTCAATGAGTCCGGCTATACATTGGAAAAATACGACCTTCAGCAAAAAAAATGGATTACGGAATCAAAAAAAACTTTTGACGGAGTAAATATCAGCGCCACAAACAGCCCTATCTTTCATCCTCTGGGTACTGTATCCAATCTGGCATCCATCACCATCTCAAACACCGCAGGAAAATACAGGATCTCTCTTGCCATATCAGGACGGATTAAAATCGTTCAATACTGACCTGAATTATTCACGAGTCACTTTTCAAACACCACTCTGCCGTCCACTATAGTGAAAAGAACTTCTGCATCAAGAATCTCATCCTCAGGGACAGTAAGCAGATTTCTATCAAATACCGTGATATCAGCAAGCTTCCCTTCTTCTATGGAGCCTCTTGTATCCCCTTCAAACGCTGCATAGGCATTGTTTATGGTGTAGGCTTTTATGGCTTCCTCCCGTGAAATGCACTGCTCGGGGAACCAGCCTTCTTCAGGGATTCCTTTGACCGTTTTTCTTGCGACAGCCGCATAGATCAAATATTTGGGATGCATATGATAAAGCGCAGCGCTCGTGCCCGGCCAGTCAGACCCGAAACTCAACACAGCCCCATTATCAAGAAGACTCTTAAAAGCATAGGCTCCTTTACATCTTTCCTTTCCGATGCGCTCTTCCATCCAGCGCATATCATCAGACAGATGATAAGGATTGACCTCTGCAATCACATTCAGCTCCTTGAACCGGGGAAAATCCTGGGGCCTTATGACCTGAGCATGGATCACCCTGAATCCGGTCAGATCCACGCCTTCGTTCTTCAGCCTCTCATAAAGGTCAAGCATTTCCGCCACCCCTCTTGTGCCTATGGCATGGACATTAGGTACAAATCCTGCCTCCAGTCCCGCTTTGATCAGGCCGTACATTTTTTCCATGTTTCCGGTTTTAAAGTCCGGGTCATCTGAAGTATGGCGTCTCCAGTGTCCGTAATTATTCGGCTGGTCCTTATACGGCTCAAAAAACAGGGCCCCGTGAGTCCCCATGATTCCATCTATGTATCCTTTTAAAGCGCCGTAGCGCAGCCATGTATTTTTTTGTTTTGTTTTTGGGTGAAGCCCCATAGTAAGGCCTTTTTCTTTAAGCTCAGTCCCTCTGGAAAGGTCAGGCCTCAGCCAAATCCGGCAGGTAAGCTCCCCGTTTTCCTGCAGTTCGATAAAGCGTTCGGTCTGGTCCGGCTGGGCGATATCATGAACTTCCACAATCCCTGCTTCTCTTAGGGCTTTAAGGGCGGCCCGGTTTTCATCCAGAAGCCGCTTGTGGGATTTTGGTTTGACAGCTTCCTGAAGCCTTTTAAAAGCAGGAGAAGGCCGCTCTATGATCCCAGTAGGATTCCCGCTCCTGTCTATCTCCATTCCATTATAGATACCGTCAGGCATTCCCGCAGCTTCCATTGCTGCTGAATTGGCGAACCATACTTTGTAATCGTACCTGCAGAGAAAACAGGGGTTATTGGGAGTTATCTCATCAATCATATCTCTATGGGGTTTCCAGGCTTTTTTCTTTCTTCCCTTTTTTTCACCCGTATCACCCAGTTCCCATTCCTCGTAGGCTCCCCAAAGCCCTCCGGTGATCCACTCCCCGTCATCCAGAATATCCGCTACTCGTGAAATTTCCTTTTTGAAGCCCTCTTCATCTGAAACGGTCATAAGGTTAGCATCATTTATAAGCTCCCCGGCCCTGTTGAAATGCACGTGTCCGTCTATGATTCCAGGCGTAACGAAATTTCCCTTGAGGTCAATCACTCTGGTATTCTCACCTATATATTTTTCCGCTTCTTCAGTGCCCTGGCAAACAGCCGTTATTCGGTTGCCGTTTATTACTATTGAATCTGCTTTGGGGTTTTCAGGGTCAACCGTATATACATCCCCGTTTAGGAGAACCAGGTCTCCGGGTTCAACCGGCTCTTTTTTCTCGCCCTGACACCCGAACAGAATAAAAATACTTATAAAAACAAGTAAAAAAAGAGCCATTAAGTGAATCAGCTTGCTTAACATTGTTCCTCCTTATAATGGAATGCCATCCATTTCTTTGAGATGCTTCAGGTTATTCATGAGTCCGTACAAACCGCCATTATAATGGACAGGTAAGGCTGATTATATCAGAACAATACCAGAAACAAAAACAGTCCATGACTTCATTAGACTGGATTATCCCTGAGTCAAGGCTGCTGTGTCATTGCCGTTTTTTTATGAATAAGTCAAGTCAGTTGATATCTGGTGAATTTTAGGCTATATTCAGAATTGTGAGGAGGGCAAATGTTTAAAAACAAAATAAAATACTTTTTTTGGATCTTCGCTGTCATCTTCATTGTTTCCCGCTCCGGCCCTGCCGCTCCTGTTTTTGATACAGAAGAAGAGACTATCCAAATAAATCTGCACTCCTGGCTTTTTATGGGACCTCTGCCGGCTCATCTTCCGGCTTTCCACGATGACAGCCGGAACTCTTATCTTCCGGAAAATCTGCTCAGGTTCAACGAACTGAACTTTTCCGCCTTGCAGCCGGAATCCGGCGGTTCAATTGTCTGGTATGACGGAAATGACTACGAATGGCACAATATAAATGCCGATGAAAATAGAGTAAGAATCCCATCAAAAACAGAGGCTCTATCCAAATTCTTCTTTGCAACCTACATTGATGTGTCACAGTGGACCAAAGCTGAGCTCTCCGTTAAAAGCGCGCAGATCTTCACTCTCTTTCTAGACGGAAACCAAATTTCAACCAAATCAAAATTCAACACTGCATCCGAAGAATCCGATCACCCATCAGGCAGGACCCTCTCCAGAGAGCTGGAGCTTGAGACAGGAAAACATCTCATCCTAATCAAATTCATTCATGACCCGAAAACAGATCCTGAATTCACGTTCGAAGCTTATCTCACCCTGAATAAAAAGTTCGCATCACCGGCTCCGAAATCCAGCCTTTCCCCAAAACAAATCATGGATATCTCTGTTCTGCTGGACGGACCCAAAGTAACCGGAGCTTCTATTTCCCCCTCAGGGAAATTCGCTTCCCTAACATTAAGAAAAACCATACCGCCCACAGATGAGTCAGAAAGCTGGGTTCAAATATACACCCTGCCCGGCTTAAATCTCATCCGCACATACCGGGGAGGAAGTTCCATATCAAGGATAAACTGGGCATCTCAGGGAAACAAATTTTCCTATACCAGCAGGGACGGCGCTGAAGGGACTATTTGGGTCGTGGACCTGGATAAAGGCACATCTATACCTGTGCTCGAAAAAATGAAAAATCTGGGAAGCCATACTTGGTCTCCTGATTCTTCTTTTATTGTCTATTCGGTGACGACCGAAGGAAGACAAGACCGAAAAGGCGTTAAAAGAATAATCAATCCCGAAGACCGTCAGCCCGGATGGAGAGACCGCAGCCACCTGTTTAAATTAACTTTTCCCGACCTCGTGAGCCAGAGATTAACGGCCGGCACTTTATCGACTTATCTCAATGCCATAAGCCCGGACAACCAAAATCTGCTTTTTTTTCGTACCACTGTGGACATGTCCCAAAGACCCTATTCTAAAATATTTCTCTACATCCTGAACATCAATACTCTAAAGGAAGAGGAAATCTGGGAAGGGTCCTGGTTTCAAAACGCTGAATGGGGGCCCGAAGGGAAAAATCTGCTGGTACTGGGAGGCCCTTCCACATTCGGAGATACGGGCATAAACCTCCCTGAGGATACCATTCCCAACGAATATGACACACAGGCTTATCTCTTTGATCCGGAATCAAAAAAAGCAGAATCCATCACGTTCCCATTCAAGCCATCCGTAAATCAGGCCGTATGGGACCACAAGCACAACTGCCTTTATTTTACAGCTGCGGACCGCTCTTATGTCCGCCTTTACAAATACGACCTGGACACCCGACATTATTCTCTTATTCAAACAGATGCGGATGTCATCTCGGGATTTAATTTATCTCCGGAATCCAACACAGCCGTGTACACAGGGTCCAGCGTGTCCCAGCCCCAAAAAGCTTTTTTTCTCGACCTGGAAAAAGGCAAAAGCAAAACCCTGGCTGATCCGGAACAGGAGAGGTTTCAATACGTTGAATTTGGAAAAGTCGAGGACTGGTCCTTTGAAAATGAGGACGGTGATGAAATCACCGGAAGGATCTACTTTCCTCCCGGTTTTTCCCCTGATAAAAAATACCCCTGTATTGTCAACTACTACGGAGGAACCTCACCTATATCCAGAAGCTTCGGAGGCCGGTATCCCCTCAATCTTTATGCGGCCCAGGGATATATCGTGTATGTTCTACAGCCCAGCGGAGCCATTGGATTCGGCCAGGAATTCTCCTCCAGGCATGTCAATGACTGGGGAGTCAGAGTGGCTGATGAGATCATCTTAGGGGTCAATAAATTTCTTCAGGCACATCCGTATGTCGACAGCACAAGAGTCGGATGCATCGGAGCCTCCTACGGGGGGTTTATGACCATGCTTCTTATCTCCAAAACCAATCTATTCAACACGGCCATAGCCCATGCCGGAATCAGCAGTATATCCAGTTACTGGGGAGAAGGCTACTGGGGTTACTCCTATTCAGCCGTGGCTTCTGCCAACAGCTTTCCCTGGAACAGGGAAGACATTTATCTGGAACAGAGCCCGCTTTTTAACGCCCATAAGATCTCGACCCCCCTTCTTCTTCTACACGGCTCTGCGGATACCAATGTCCCGCCGGGAGAAAGCACCCAGCTCTTTACGGCTTTAAAGATCCTGGGAAGGGAAGTGGAGTATATTCAAATTCTGGATCAGAACCACCATATCATGACCTACAGCAAGCGGATCTTGTGGACCAAAACCATCCTTGCCTGGTTTGACCGGTGGCTCAAACACCAGCCCGATTGGTGGCTCCACCTGTACCCTCAGGAGTGACCAGCTTAAATCTTTTGACATTCGCCCTCTAAATTTATAGGCTTATATATACCGCATACAGGACGGGAAGAGTGGCTAACGAATGCCCATAAAGACTCTTGAAACACCTACAGATGAACTGAAAAGAATGAGTGTATTCTCGCAGGTCAACCGGCCGTCTTTGATGTATGATATTCAAGTAAAAAGTTTATGTATAACCCTTAAAGTTATGAACATTAAACCATGAGGAGGGTCACATGAGGTTTTCCAAGCGTTTTATTTTATTGTTTGTCATATGTATTGCTCTCTGCTTTTTTGTCCAAGCCGGGCTCAAAACCCCTCAGTCTGCCAAAACAGCGACAAAGAGGATTACGAGCACTGAACCGGCCTTGCGTTTCCAATGGTTCGAGCAATTCCAAACCATGAAGGCGGAGACGCCGCTGAAGGACATGACGTGGCGTTTCATCGGGCCGTTCGATGTCGGCGGGCGATGCACGGATGTCGAGGTTCCCACAGGGAGCCGGCTTATCATGTATGTCGGATCCGCAACCGGCGGTGTCTGGAAGACGGACAATGCGGGCATAAGCTGGACACCCATCACTGACGATCTGCCGACGCTTTCCACCGGAGACTTAGCTGTCTCCGAGTCCGATCCTGACATCGTCTGGCTGGGCACGGGAGAGGCCAATCATTTCCGGGCCTCGATCGCAGGCATAGGTGTCTACAAGTCCACGGACGCCGGAAAAACCTGGACCCATATGGGCCTCGCCGCCACGCAGACGATCGGCCGGATTCTCATCCACCCCACCAACCCAGACATCGTCTATGTCGCCGCGGTCGGCCATGAGTGGACCTGCAATCCCGAACGAGGCGTCTACAAAACCACTGATGGAGGCAAGACCTGGAAGAAGGTTCTCTACATCAATGAGAAGATCGGGGCCATCGACCTGGTCATGGATCCGACCAAGCCGGATGTCCTGATCGCCTCGATGGTGAACCGGATCAGGCTTCGCTGGAGCGACCCAACCCCCGGCGGCGAAGGACTTTTCAAGACGACCGACGGAGGCATGAACTGGAAGCCGCTGACTAACGGCCTTCCCCCCGACAAGACGAAACTGAGCAGGATCGGACTCTCCCTCTGCCGGACAAAACCCAACGTCGTCTACGCCTTTGTCGACAACCACACCCCGACACGGATGCCCGAGCCCGGAGAGCGCGACTCCTACGGCCGTATACGGACCTACTCCGATATCGCAGGAGCGGAAGTCTACCGCTCGGACGACCAGGAC